>PDWJ01000059.1_pt1 | contig 141746 bp, 115 predicted proteins | sample 1430881 | NCBI WGS metagenome assembly PDWJ01 (sample SAMN01162460, study PRJNA174530) | Oral metagenome, whole genome shotgun sequencing project. | biome: Marine environment; feature: Marine mammal; material: Swab sample of the gingival sulcus; isolation source: swab sample of gingival sulcus...
TCTGTGTGAAAATGTATTTTCCTATGTTTAACTGCTCTATTCAGCAATTATGACATACACGTCAAACTATGTCACTATGTGGTTCATTTTAATCAATCTACAGCATATTCGTTTGTTTTTTTTACCACATAGATACATAGACTTTTCTTTCATTGTTGATGAGTGCCCTTTGGGCATTTCAGTAGGTTCGCATAAACGGTACGTCTGAAATCAGTCTTTGATCGCTTTGATTTCTAACCTACACAGATTTTACCTCTGTCTGAAAATTTATTTTCCTATGTCTAGCTGCTGTACTAAACTCATCACTATGTATCTATGTGGTTCATTTTATTCTAGAAAGCGCATTGTGTTTTATGGATTCGCCTGTTCTTCAAAGATTCAACCGAATAGCGTTAAGACTTATGTAGTATGTTTGATAATCTAATTCAACGATAAACAACAGAAAATGAAAAATCGCTTTAAGGAACGAGTCACGAAACAACTTGTCAGAAATCTCTTTTTAATTGATGGATTTGGAGCGCTTATTTCAGCAATAATGCTCGGAACTGTACTGGTTGAGTTCCAGCCCCACTTTGGCAGACTAATCTCAACCTTGTATTTTCTCGCAGTACTTCCTTGTGTGTTCGCTGTGTATAATTTCTATTGCTCCTTTGTAGTCAAAAATGAATTGGGAGCTGCACTGAAGCGTATTGCTTTCGCCAATTTGGGCTATTGCTGTCTCTCATTAAGAATGGCCATTTATCATTCGGAGTTTCTGCCTTTGTGGTGAAAAAAGACACTACGAGGGTCAATAAGCCATGTGCATGCTTAAAACACCATCAATGCGCGTCCAACCAGTTATCCGCTACTTCCATTTCAACCACCATTGGTACAACCATTTCCACAGCAGATTCCATCTCGCGTTTCACAAGCTCTTGCATCATGTCGATTTCGTCAACGTGGACATCGAATACCAATTCATCATGTACTTGAAGTAACATTTTGGACTTCACATTCGCTTCTTTCATCGCGTTTGCCACTTTGATCATGGCCAATTTGATAATGTCCGCGGCTGAACCTTGAATCGGCGCGTTCACGGCATTTCGCTCAGCAAATCCTCTTACTACGGCATTGGCTGAGTTGATGTCTTTTAAGTAGCGACGGCGCATCATGATGGTTTCTACGTAACCATTTTCACGAGCTTTTTTCACGGCATCATCCATGTATGCTTTGATGGTTCCGTATTGTTCAAAATAGCTGTCGATGATTTGCTTCGCTTCTTTTCGAGAAATACCCAAGTTTTGCGACAAACCAAAGGCAGATTGTCCATAAATAATTCCGAAGTTAACCGCTTTCGCAGCGCTACGTTGATCGCGTGTTACTTCTTCCATCGGAACGTTGAACACTTTTGATGCTGTTGATGCGTGAATATCCTGTCCACTTTGGAAGGCTTCAATCATTGCAGTATCATCTGCCAAAGCAGCAATAATGCGCAATTCAATTTGTGAGTAATCCGCCGCCATCAGTTTGAAGTCTTTTCCGCGCGGAATAAACGACTTTCGGATTTCCCGCCCTCTTTCGGAACGAATTGGAATGTTTTGTAAGTTGGGATTATTCGAACTCAATCGACCCGTTGCCGCAACCGTTTGCATGTAATGCGTGTGAATTCTTCCGTCCACTGGATCTTTCAATGTTGGAAGCGGATCCACATACGTATTCTTCAACTTTCGCAATTGACGGTAATCCAAAATCATTGGGATAATTGGATGCTCATGTTTTAGTTTCTGCAAGACATCCTCTGAAGTGGCGTATTGTCCCGTTTTCGTCTTTTTTGCTTTGGACGTGATCTTCATGTGATCGAACAATACATCACCGAGTTGTCGCGGCGAATCCACATTGAAATCCGTGCCCGCTTCTTTCTTGATTCCAGCTTCCAGTTCAACCAGCGTGTCCTCCAATTCTTTCGAGTAGGCTTCCAATCCATCCGAATCAATTGCGATTCCCTCCTGCTCCATTGCTGCCAACACCGACACGAGGGGCATTTCCATTCCGTAGAATAGATCGATCAAATGTTCCTTCTGAATTTCTGGGTGAAACAACTCTTTGAGTTGCCATGTGATATCCGCATCCTCGCAGGCGTAATCCACCACTTGCTCAGGCTCTAAATCGGCCATATTCCCTTGATTTTTCCCTTTCTTTCCGATCAAGGTTTCAATGGAAATGGGTTTGTACTTGAGGTACAATTCCGCGAGGTAATCCATTCCTTGCTTCGATTCGGGATTGATCAAATAATGGGCAATCATCGTGTCGAACATTGGTGCATTTACAGCAACGTCGTAGCGATTGATCACTTTTAGATCGTATTTGATGTTGTGTGCAACTTTTTCGATTGTTTTGGATTCAAAAAATGGCTTGAATTCTTGTACAATTTGCTTTGCTTCATCGTAATTATGAGGAATGGCTACGTAATAGGCTTCTCTTGCCTTAAACGAGAATGACATTCCGATGATATTTGCGTGCAAAGCATCGAGACTATCCGTTTCTGTATCGAAACAAACCGAAGGTTGCTCCATGATCAGCTCCAATAACTTCTTTCTTTCATCGGGCTTTATCACCAGATGATAACTCGGTTTTTCGGTAGCAATGGTTTTGAATTCGGAAGTTGGTTCTGGTACTTGTTCTTCCACCAAACTCTGCGATCCGAATAAATCCAATTGGGCTTGATCGTCGTGCTTTGCCGTAACCGTCGTTTCGATCACGATTTGTTTTCCTAACACACGCTTGGCGAGATTACGGAACTCCAACTCAGTGAACACTTCCTCAATTTTCGAATCATCGTACGGAGATAGTACCAAGTCTTCCTCGTTGAATTCCACCTCCACATCCGTGATAATGGTCGCCAAGGATTTCGACATCAAACCTTGCGCTGCGTAGGTCTCAATATTTTTTTTCTGTTTCCCTTTGAGTTGATCCACGTTCTCGATGATTCCTTCCACCGAACCGAATTGCTTCAACAATTTAGATGCTGTTTTCGGTCCAATCCCTGGAATTCCTGGAATGTTATCCGCTGCATCGCCTTGAAGTCCCAAAATATCGATTACCTGTTCTACACGCTCGACATCAAACTTTTCCAGAATTTTAGCAACATCCCACACTTCAGCAGGATTTCCACCTCGCCCTGGTCGGAACATCAATGATTTTTCGGTTACCAACTGCCCAAAATCCTTATCGGGCGTCATCATATAGGTTGTAAATCCTTCCTTTTCTGCCCTCTTCGACAAAGTTCCGATCACATCATCTGCCTCATATCCTGCCACCTGTAGAATGGGAATATTGAAGGCCCGAATGATTTTCTTGATTGGCTCAATCATTGTCAAAATTCCCTCAGGCGTTTCATCGCGATGAGCTTTGTATTCAGAAAATTCATCCTTTCGAATGGTAGAACCTCCCGGAGGATCAAAAACAACCGCAATGTGTGTTGGTTTTTCGTTGTTGAGGATATCAATCAGTGAGTTGGTAAAACCGAACGCCGCTGATGTATTCAGACCTTTCGAGTTGATCCTTGGGTTCTTGATGAATGCAAAGTACGCACGGAAAATGAGCGCATACGCATCAATCAAAAAGAGTTTTTTGTCCGTTTCTGGTGTAATCATGTTCTTTATGTCTTTGAGGCAACGACCTCAGTTTCGTTATTTTTTTCGTCGAAGCGAGATAATAATACAGAATTTTTACGGATGAAATTGCTCGATTGATCAATATTGCTGTGTAAAGGTTAAACCAAATTACGTTCTAACCAACTCTGCAATAGATGGCAAGCACAATCGATTAAAAAACGGGAGCGCAAACTCCAATTAACTCCAAGAAGTTCCTTCTTTTCCGTCCTTCACAACAATTCCTGCAGCCGCCAATCCGTCGCGGATCTTATCGGAAGTTGTCCAGTCTTTGTTGGAACGCGCTTCTGAACGTAGTTCAAGTACGAGATCCATTACAGGTTTCAAGCGTGTTTCACCTTGAGAAGAAGATTGATTGAGTCCGAGGACATTTACTACAAAGGCTTTCATTTCAGATTGAAGTGATGCTAAATCGTCCGCTGAAATGGAAGCTTTTCCATCATTCACAGAATTGATGTACTTCACCGCATCGAATAAATGCGCGACAAGAATCGGCGTATTGAAATCGTCGTTCATTGCCTGGTAGAACTTTCCAATCAACTCCTGAACATCTTGCGAAGACTCGTTCGAAGGCTTCAATCCTTCGAGCACTTCCATTGCTTCCACCAATCTAGTGTAGCCTTTTTCAGCAGCACTCAACGCATCCGAAGTAAAGTCGAGCGTACTGCGATAGTGCGCTTGCATCATGAAGAAACGAACCGTCATTGGGTCGTAGCCTTTATCGAGCAAATCATTTCCTCCAGAAAAGAGTTCGTGCGGTAACACGCTATTCCCTGTTGACTTAGACATTTTCTTTCCGTTGAGTGTCAACATGTTTCCATGCATCCAATAGCGCACTGGTGCTTTTCCATTCGCCGCAGAACCCTGTGCAATTTCACATTCGTGATGCGGAAACTTCAAATCCATTCCTCCTCCATGAATATCGAATTCTTCTCCGAGGTATTTTGTACTCATCGCTGAACATTCGAGGTGCCATCCTGGAAATCCGATTCCCCATGGAGACGGCCACTTCATTAAATGTTCATCTGCCGCATTTTTCCAAAGGGCGAAGTCAAGTGGAGCACGTTTTTCGTCTTGACCATCCAGTTCGCGTGTATTGGAGATCAAATCTTCAATTTTACGTCCCGAAAGCTGTCCGTATGGATGTGACTCATTGTATTTTTCAACATCGAAGTACACCGATCCATTCGATTCATACGCGAAGCCATTCTTCAAAATTGCTTCAATCATATTAATTTGCTCGATGATATGTCCTGTTGCCGTTGGCTCAATGTTCGGAGGAATCGTGTTGAATTGATCCATCACATTGTGGAAATCAATGGTGTATTGCTGAACAATTTCCATTGGTTCCAATTTCTGCAAACGCGCAATCTTTCCAATTTTATCTTCTCCTTGATCGGCATCATCCACCAAGTGACCTACATCTGTGATGTTTCGCACATATCTCACCTTGTAACCTAAATGCGTTAGGTAGCGATAAACCATGTCAAAAGAAATAAACGAACGACAGTTACCCAAATGCACATTACTGTAGACCGTTGGTCCACAAACATATAAACCAACAAACCCTTCATTTACAGGTTTAAAAATCTCCTTTTCACCTTTCAAAGTATTGTAGATGTGTAATGGCTCACTCGTACGCGTCATGAATTTCTTAAATTTAGTTCAGAACAAATATACGCTAAATTAAGAAGGTGAAACCGTTAATTTTTTGACACATCTCAGCATAATTCCAGCTTTTTTTAATACCTTTCGCGCAAAAACTCTGCACCACATTTAACACAGAAACTACTGCATGTCCCATGAATCTAACCCCCACCCGATTGTCCCTCGGAATTTTATTGCTCCTAATTAGCTCCCTTTTCACTTTTAGGAGTAGCGCACAAGTTGATACACTGTTCTGGTTTGCCGCACCTGAAATTGCAGCTTCCGAAGGTGAATCACCTGTATTTCTTCGACTTGTTTCGTATGAAAACGCATCAACTGTTACAGTTTCTCAACCTGCAAATGGTGCCTTCACTCCAATAACGATAGCACTTCCTGCGAATAGCACGAACAGTATCGATCTTACTCCTTTTTTGGCGTCGATAGAGAGTCCAGCTGCAGATGTTGTCGCAACAACAGGAATCAAGATTGAAGCCACCGAAAAAATTGGTGCATTTTATGAAGTTGCCGCTCCCACCAACAAAGAAATTTTCTCATTAAAAGGAACGAAAGCTTTTGGAACTAATTTCTACACTCCGTTTCAGAAGCACTGGAACAATGCCAGCACAACGCCTGGGTCGTTTTCATCTATTGAAATTGTAGCCACAGAAGATGCAACAACGGTGTTGATCACTCCACGAACCAATATTACAGGTCATGCGCAAGACGTTACCTTTTCCATTGTTCTTAACGAGGGAGAAACTTACAGCGCACGCGACACCGACTTACTTGGCACTTCATCGCTTTCGGGATCGATTGTTTCATCGGATAAACCCATCGCGCTGACACTTTTTTCGGGAGCGTTGACAGAAGGAACTTGCTCCAACTCGATGGGAGATCAAATTACAAGTACCGACTACATCGGAAACGACTTCGCCATTCAGAAAGGAACCTCTTCCTTTGATCGCGTATATGTTCTTGCCACGCAAAATGGAACAAGTGTTACGGTGACAAACTCAGGAACCACTTCGACCCTATTGAGCTGGGGTGAGACCTACGAAATTGACTTAAACGATCCACAAACCTATATCCAGAGTACTAAACCTGTTTATGTTTGGCATGCTTCAGGCTATGGTTGTGAACTCAGCGGAGCACAAGTCCCTCACATTAGTTGTGCAGGAACGTACTCGACCGCATTCACACGAACTTCGGCCGATTCTTTGGGAGTTGTTCTGTGTACACGAACAGGTTTTGAAGGTCAATTTTCTGTCAATGGAAATACATCGTTAATCAATCCACTTCAGTTCGTAAATGTTCCTGGAACTTCGGGCAACTATAAAATCGCATCGATTTACTTTTCAACGGCTGATATTCCTGTTGGAACATATACTGAAATCACGAATGCAGGTGACATCTTTTCCATGGGAATGATCCAAGGAAATGCTGGATCAGGGTCGGGGTATGCCTACCTCTCCGAATTCGATTCGTATCCATTTGCAATCGCTGGAAATGACACAACCATTTGTGCCAATCGAACACTTCCTTTAAGTGGAATCATTGGTGGTGGCGACATCACGGGAACATGGAGCACGAGCGGTTTTGGTTCATTTGCTTTTTCATCCACTGCTCTTACGAATGAATACATCCCCAGCCCATTGGACACATTGATTTCTCCGATTCAACTCATTGTGAGCTCTACGGGATCTTGTATCAACCAAAAAGATACTATCCAATTAACTGTGAGCCCCGCACCTATTGTAAGTGCATCTGCTGACCAAACTAGTTGTGAAAACAATGCGACAGTTCAATTGGCTGGTTCTGTGAGCGGTGGAGCATCGACGGGAACATGGACTACGCTTGGAAGTGGCGTTTTTGCACCTCATCCAGACACCTTGAATGCCGAATACGTTCCATCGGCTACAGACATTAATAACGGAAGCGTTCAACTTGTTTTAACCTCTACCAATACCGCGAACTGTGAAGCAGAAACGGACACCATGGAAATCACGTTCACACCTCCTCCAGTCGTTTCGATAAGCGTAGATACGATCACTGTTTGTGAAAATGCACCCGACGCCACATTGAGCGGTTCTGTTTCGGGCGCAACCACAACAGGAAAGTGGACAACTGCAGGTGGAGGAATTTTCCAACCGAACAACTTGGACTTAAATGCTACCTATCAACCCAGTGCTGCCGACATCTCGAATGATGAAGTCATGCTGTATTTGGAGTCAACAGGAAATGGCGATTGCGTTCCTGAATACGATAGTGTTTTGATCATGTTTACGGCAGGTCCCGTTGTAGAAGCAGGTGTCAATCAACTGATTTGTTCAAATGACGCTGCTATCGATTTAAGTGGAAGTGTTTCTGGTCCAACCTCAACAGGTATTTGGTCTGGAGGTGCAGGTGTCTTTGATGCAAGTGCCAATGATCTCGCTGCGAATTACACTCCAACGGCTTCCGAAATATCTTCTGGAAATCTCTTTTTAACGCTCACCTCAACCAATAACGGGAACTGTGCCGCCGAAAATGATGTGGTGCAAATCACATTTGTCGCTCCACCATTCGCCAACTTCAGTTACGCTGAAGAATGTGCCAATGAAGCGACTGCATTCACCGACTTCTCACTATCAGGCTACGGAGCGTTGACTTCGTGGGAATGGAATTTTGGGAATGGTCAATCATCTACAGATCAGCATCCAACGAACATTTTTTCCAATTCGGGAACGTATTCTGTTGAACTCATTGTAACATCGAGTATTGGATGTGCAGACACCATTGTACAGGACGTTAGTTCTTTTGAAATTCCAGTAGCTTCCTATACGAGTACTTCGGATTGTCCAAACAACCAAATCATTGTCGATTTCACCGACAACTCGACCACGGCTAACGATCCAATTACCTATTGGTATTACGATTTTGGTGGAGTAGGAACCAGTGCCAACGCGAATACTTCACAGTTGTTTACCGACGAAGGAGATTACACCATCACGCACATCGTGGGAACTGCAAACGGCTGTTATGACACGATTGTTGAAATACTCAATGTTCCTCCGTATCCAACGGCAGGATTTACCTACAATACAAGTAACGGATTGAACATTGGAGCGGTATTTAATTTCATCAATACATCGACGAATGCAACCGATTACTATTGGGAATTTGGCAACGGGAACTCTTCCATTGAAGAAGATCCATCCAACACGTATTTCAGTAATGGAACCTATACCATCACTCAAATTGTAACAGGCGCGCTTGGATGTTCCGATAGCACATCCGCATCCATTACCATTAATACGGTTACCTCCGAAGTAGAAACGCTTATTCCGAATGCCATTTCGCCGAATGGAGATGGTAAAAATGATATTTGGAAACTCGATTTCATCAACTTATTGTATCCAGAAGCACGTGTTGAAGTATACAATCAATGGGGGCAGCAAGTATTCTTCTCCAAAGGATACAATTTCGCTTGGGACGGAATCTACAAAGGAGAATTACTTCCTGATGGAACTTATTACTACGTAATAGATATCAACGATGTAGGCAATGAGGCAGACATCTACAAAGGAACAGTACTCATTCTAAAATCGAAACAATAAGATGAAAGCACTACTGATCTTATCCCTCTTTTTTGTGCTCGGTGTAACTGATACTGCGAGCGCTCAACAGCGTGGAATCTATTCCAATTTCTTACTGAACGATTTCTATTACAACCCTGCTATCGCAGGAAGTAAAGGAGTTCATAAAGCAAACATTTCATACCGAAATCAGTGGGTTGGTTTTGACGGAGCTCCCAGTTTGATAATCGGAAACTTTAACGGTTCGTATAAAAACGAAGGCAAACTCGGTTACGGCGTAACTCTACTTTCTGAAACCACAGGAATCACTCAAAACACGGGAGCCTACCTAAATTATGCGCATCATTTCAAATTATCGGACAAGTACAAGCTTGGATTGGGGGTTCAACCCGGATACATGCAATACCGCGTGAAATTGTACGACGCTCAGTTGGCAGATCAAGGAGATGAAGTTCTTTCGGGAAGCATCTACTCTGCCACAGCGATTGATGTGAGTGCTGGTTTTCACTTCTACTCAGAAAACTTCTTTTTGATGGGGGCCATGCACCGAATGTTGAGTCGAAATATTCAGTTTACGACCTACAATGACAATCTGGAATTTCATTACACGGGAGTTGTAGGTTACACAATGCACCTCAATAGCGATCCGAAGAAGAAAAAAATGCCCATCGATATTCAGCCGAGTGCACTTATCAGGTACGTAAAACCACTTCCTGTTCAATACAGCATTATGGTAAAAGCCACATTTGACAAGAAATATTGGGGCGGATTAATTTTCCGATCGGATGATGCCATTGGACTCACATTGGGAATGCAAATCGGAGAAAAATTCAATGTCGGTTACGGGTTTGATTACACCTACTCAGGATTAAGTTCTTACCAAGCTGGTTCTCACGAAATCATGCTTTCGTATGTAATTAGTCGTAAGAAGCCATCGCTCAACGATAAAGACGACGAGTTGAACAAAAGTATTATCGAAGACTTACAGAAGTCGATCGAAGAAAACAAGAAAAGATAGGTCGATGAAGGGATTAAAATATATCATGTTACTTTGCCTCCTGATTCAGATGGCAGCAAGTAACGTTCAGGCACAAATTGACACCGTATTTTGGTTTGCTGCTCCATGGGTAACACCTGATCACGATGGAAATGTACAACTAGCGTTTCGCATATCTTCTTTCGATACGCCCTCCAACGTGCGCTTACAATTGCCATCTCAAGGTTTTGATACGACATTTGTTGTACCCGCTAATACCGTGAGTTCCATTCCACTCAATCATATCGTAGATGATTTGGAGAGTACACCAGCGGACGCTGTTCTGACTTCGGGAATTAAAATAACTTCGGATGAATTAATTACCGTCGTGTACGACTTCATCTCAGACCTTGTTACGATTAGTCCGGGAACACCCAATAACCCAGAAACGTATTCCTTGAAAGGACAAAATGGAATGGGAACTGAATTTGTTGTGCCCTTCCAAACACTTTGGAACAATCGAAACTTGACTGCAGATAGAAATGGAGATGGCTTCGTCACCCAACCTTATCAGTACTTTTCAATTGTGGCAACCGAGGACAACACCACCATTTACATCACGCCACGATGTGATGTCGTCGGTGGACATCCTGCCAACACGACCTACGCCGTTGTTTTGCCCGTTGCTGGAAACGTGTATACCTGTCAGAACATTACGCAATCCACCAGCACACCTGGAAATTCCCTCAGCGGATCGATTGTCGTTTCCGACAAGCCTGTTTCCGTAACCATCAACGACGATTCCGTAAACCCATCTGGCGGAGGAGGCTGTTTCGACCTTATGGGTGACCAAATTGTCCCGACAGATGTAATTGGGACTGATTATAGCATCAACCGTGGATTTTTGAACGCAGGATCGAACGAGTCTGTTTTCATCATTGCGAGTGAAAACTTTACGACTGTAACAGTTGACGACGGGGCCGTTAGCACTCAATTATTGAATCAAGGAAGTACGTACCAATATTCCATTACGCAACCACTCACCTCCATCAATGCGGACAAACCCGTTTATGTCGTCCACATGTCTGGATACGGTTGTGAGTTAGGAATGGCGATAATTCCTCCTGCTAACTGTGCAGGATCGGACGAAGTTGCTTTCGGTAGAAACAATGCGCAGTCATTTTTACTGAATATCTTATGTCAAAGTGGCGACGAAACGAACTTTGCCCTCAATGGAAACCCTGCTTTGGTTCCATCCACTGCATTTAGTCCCGTTCCTGGAACAGGAGGACAATGGTTGGGAGCCCAAATCAATTACCCAACAAGTGATATTGCGGTAGGAACTCAAAACTTGATAACGAACTCAACAGGCTTGTTTTCGCTTGGTGTCATTAATGGTGGAGCATCTACAGGTTGTCTCTATCACTACATGTCATCGTTTAACCGAAAGGTATTCACACGTGCAGGAAATGACACCACACTTTGTAACGGTGCTGCCAGTCTCGATCTGAGCGGAAGTGTTTCAGGAGGAACCTCAACAGGAATATGGACCGTATTGAACGGAACGGGAACATTGAACAATCCAACTGACTTAATAACAACCTACGATTTCAGTCCGGGAGATTACACTCAAGGGCCGCTAACCTTCGTTCTCGAATCTACAGGTAACTGTGACCCTGTCAGCGATACGATCGTAGTGACCTTTATTCAATCACCTGTTGCGGAAGCTGGTCCAACCGATTCCTATTGTAAAAACAACATTACAGCAGTTTCTCTCTCGGGAGACGTAGACTTTGCTGCCGGTGCAAATTGGTCGGGTGGAAACGGTGGTGCATTTGGCAATCCTGGAAGCTTGTCTACCACGTATACACCTTCCCCTACTGATATTGCAAATGACAGCGTCATTCTTTACCTAACTTCAGCAGGAAGTTTCTTCTCATGTCCGGATCACGTTGACTCTGTAGTTATCCAATTCACCGAAGCGCCATCGGTATTTGCTGGAGCTGATTTAGTCGTGTGTGAAACCGATTCCGATATCGCATTGAATGGTGTAATTTCAGGCCCAACAACTACAGGTATTTGGACTACTTCTGGCTCTGGAAGTTATTCTCCAACGGCTAACGACCCCGTTACGAGCTACAACGTGAGCAGTGCCGACACCGTTTTAGGAAATATTACGCTGACACTGACATCCACGAATAATGGAAACTGTTTGGCTGTTCAAGATGATATTCTCATTACCTTCCTCGACGCTCCAGAAGTAGCGATCACATCGGAAGACAGTATTTGTGCCAACTTGAGCTTAATCGATTTGGACGGAACCGTTTCTTCAGGATTCTCCACTACGTGGTCAACAGGAGGTTTTGGTACCATTACTTCTCCCGGTTCACTCAATACCAATTATACGATCACCTCTCCCGATACAACAGCAGGATACGTTGACATGTTCTTGACGACTGCAGCAGGTGTGTGCCCTTCTCAGCAAGATTCATTGCGCATTTTCTTCATTGAACCGCCAATAGCCAACGCTGGGATCGATCAACAATTCTGTAACAACGAAGTGGTCCAACTAAACGGTGCCATCTCTGGAGCCAATACAACAGGTTCTTGGTCGACCATGGGAACAGGTACATTTAGTCCGAGTAACAACTTTTTAGTGACCAACTATCTTCCGTCGGCTTTGGACATTTCGAATGGTTCGGTGAACTTAATTCTCACCACCTCCAACGCGTTTGGTTGTGTTCCAGACAATGACATGATCACCATCGACTTCCTTGAGTCGCCTGTTGCAGATTTCTCTGTAAACATGGCTTGTTTTGGATCAAACAGTGAGTTTATCGACGCATCAACAATTACCAATGGACCAATCACGGATTGGGATTGGTCATTTGGAGATGGTGACACTTCCATTGTCCAAGATCCTTTGCACGTCTATCCTGCCGATGGATCATACACCGCTGAATTGATTGTTACGTCGAGTAATGGCTGTTCGGATACGGTAACGCAACCCGTAACCGTTAATCCTGTTCCAATGGCGAATTTCTCGCCTATCTCAGCCTGTGAAAACACGCCGATTGATTTTACCGATCTCAGCTTTATTTCCAACGGAACAATTACAGATTGGTTATACGACTTTGGCAGCGGCAACACGCAGGCAGTTCAAAACCCGAACTTTGTATTTAACAGCTCTGGTGGCTTCCCCGTTAATTTGACCGTTACATCGGATCTAGGTTGTTCTGACGACACCACCATTAACGTATTCGTTTATCCCGCGCCAGATGCCAACTTCACGTTTATTCCAAATCCAGCGCTTGTTTTAGAGAACATTTACTTTTCTGATCAATCTTCTGGAAACGGGATCAATTCATGGTTCTGGGAATTCGGTGATGGCGAAGGAAACAATGTTCAAGACCCAATTCATAGTTATGATGAAGGTGGCGAATACACGATCACGCTATTCGTAACGGATGCAAATGGATGTGAAGACACTATTTCAAAAACCGTTGTAATCGCGCTTCCCCCTGTTCTACCAAGTGGATTTACGCCAAATGGAGACGGAGAAAATGACATACACATTGTTCGAGGTGGACCTTTTGAATCGGTTGATTACAAAGTGTACAACAACTGGGGAGAGCTAATTTTCTCTTCGAATGGTGAAAACATAGGTTGGGATGGAACATTTAAGGGTGAACCAGCTCCAAATGGTGTGTACACTTGGACGTTCGTTGTTACCCTTTCCAACGGAAAAATAATTAAACAGTCGGGCGATGTTACCCTAACAAGATAATGATGAACAAACGACTCCTACCCATCCTTTTTCTTCTCATGCTTTCATTTCATGGGAGGTCACAAGATGCGCATTTATCGATGTATGATGCCGCTCCACTCTACCTAAATCCTGCGATGACTGGCGTTTTCGAGGGGGATTGGCGTTTACATGCTCAGTATCGAACGCAATGGAAATCCGTCAACTACAAACCCTATACCTCCGCACTTTTGAGTGTTGATATACCGAAAGGTAAATGGGGATTTGGCGCTCAAATCATGAATTTCAGAGCTGGAATTGGAAATTACAACGTAGCACAAGGACTGGTTTCAGCTGCCTACACAACGCCTGTAGATGAGGCAAAGCATCACAACCTTTCGTTTGGACTTCAAGCTGGTTTGTCGCAAAAATCTGTGGAATATCAGCTGTTGACCTACAACAATCAATACACCACTTCGAATGGAGGAGGATTTGACCCAACGATTAGTGCTGATGAAAGCTTTTCTGGTCAATCGATTGTGGTTCCCGTTACGAATACGGGCATCATGTACTTTTATTCGAAACAACAGAGTTTTTTGAATCCATTTATTGGTGTTTCTGCTTTCAATTTGATCCAGCCGAAAGAATCGTTCTTTGGAGCTGATAACAGACTTCCTTTGCGTTATTATATTCATGCAGGAACCCGCATTAACATCACAGAGAAATTCTACGTGCTTCCGAAAATCTTGCACATGCAACAACGCAAGTTTCAAGAACAAACGTACGCTGTTGACATCGGGTATTATCTGAATGGAGCCGAATTGTACTTGCTTGGTGGGTTTATTTATCGAACGGCAGATGCAGGAATCTTGTCCATCGGAGCGAAAATGGATCACTTTGTAGCAAAAATCAGCTACGATTTCAACCTTTCAACGCTTTCAACAGTTTCTTCGGGAAGAGGTGGATTCGAGTTATCGTTCACCTATATCCGCCAGAAGAACAAACCCAAAACAGCGAAAATTTGTCCACGCCTCTAATGATGCCTTTCATGAAAAAAATCATTGCTCTCATCTTAACGCTAGCTCCACTCCTTTCTTGGAGTCAATCGCGTGATGTATGGATTTATCATGCCGACGAATTCTATGAAAACGCCGACTACCAAAATGCCTTGTTGAATTACCAAAATGCATTGAGCGACACGGCAGGTTTGCACAAAAAGATCATTCCTTACGAAGTAAATTATACGAAGCAGAAGCTCAAAAACAAGGACAGGGAGATTGATTCGAACGTCTTTGTTCCGATGCGGGATTACATTGATCACCAAATTGGGATGTGCTACCTCAGAACGTACGATTACAAGAAAGCCGAGGAACATTTTGAAGAGCAACGCACCATAAAATCGTATCCTGAAGATGTTTATCATCTGGCCACAGCAAAAATGAACAACAATCATTACGAATCGGCTATTTCCTATTTTAAGGAATATATTGCTAATGATAAATACTCCGATTCGCTGCTTCGAAGCGCGCAACTGCGTATCAAAGGGTGTGAATACGCCATGAATCCAGATATCGACCATGATTTGATTAACATTCGCAAGGCAGACACTTCTGTTTTCAATAAAGGAACGGCTTCCTTTGCACCTATGTTTTTTGGTCAGGAGGACCGATTGATGTTTACGAGTGCCCGCGATGGTGGTGTTGTCTTCGATCCTGAAAAACAAGAGTCGGCTTATCTGTGTGATTTATACTGGACGGAAAGAGGTGCAGATAGCACATGGGGAGACGCTAAGAACTTTGGGCGACCGTTGAACTCAGCTCAACACGATGCTTCTGGAACCTACAGCAAAAACAGCGTAATTTACTATACACGTTGGTCCGATGAAAAGAAAGACGAGCAGTACATTTACCTTGCCCGAATGGTCGGTTTCAAGTTCTACGATGCGTACAAGCTTCCTGAATCGGTGAACCTTCCGGGATATCGTAGTATTAATCCATTTGTTTCGGAAGATGGAAAAACATTGTTCTTTTCAAGTGATCGCCCAGGCGGCGAAGGAGGATTAGACCTATGGCGCATTGCGTTGGATGAAACTGGAAACGTACAAGGCGACGCGATCAACCTTGGACGTCCCGTAAATTCGAAACTGGACGAAGTCTCTCCATTCTTTCACGAAGTATCTTCCGTTTTATTCTTTAGCTCGAACGGTCATAATTCCATCGGTGGTTTGGATGTCTACAAAGCTTCCTACGATTCCGAATACGATGTCTATCAAGATCCTGAAAACTTGGGAACGCCAATCAATTCGAGTAAAGATGATACCTACATGATTTGGGATGCGCAGATGCGTAGAGGATATCTATCCAGTGATCGTGAGGATTGTGAGGGTGGACACTGTTATGACATTTACGAAGTAAGAAACGAGCCGATAAGCATCTTCTTGGAAGGATACGCGTACGACAATGCAACAAATGATCCATTGCCAGAAACGAAACTAACGTTTAAAGACATCGAGTTCATATTTGAACCGTTCGAAGTGCTCACTGATGAAAATGGGTTCTACCGCCAAGAGTTGAAAAAGAACCAAGAGATCTTCATAAAGGCCACGAAAGAGTCTTACTTTGCGGATGCGGCAACACTCAATACAAAGCCAATTACATCGAGTACAACTCTGTATCAGGATTTCTATCTGGAGCCAATTCCACCAGGTGAAATTGAGATTGACGGAATCGAGTACGATTTGAATTCTGCCAAACTACGTCCTAGCTCAGAAGAAGTGCTCGATAAACTATTCGAATTTCTTGAGTTGAACAGTAACTTGACTGTATCGATTAACTCGCATACAGATGCACGTGGGTCAGACTCGTACAACCAACGCTTATCCGAAGCACGTGCACAATCGTGTGTAGATTACCTCGTAGAGAAAGGCATCTCCGTTGAAAGGATACAGGCAATTGGACACGGAGAACTTCAGCCAAACTATTTAAAAGATGCATCGAAAGAACCCGTACTGGACGAAAATGGCGAACAGATTATTCTAACCGAAGAATATATCAACGCTCAACCTACGAAGGAAATTCAGGAGGAATACCACCAACGTAACCGACGAACTTCGTTCAAAGTAACTGGTGAATCATTTAATCTTAATAGTAAGTAGAGAACTTGGGAGTGAAATTCTAGTTGCAGTTCTTACTCTACTTCAATGAGATCAAAAGATCGTTGTACTTCTCGAGTACCGATAAATATTTATTCTTCCAATACTCGACTTCTTCTTTGTCTGTTCCAAACGATTGGACTGGTTCATTCATCATCTGTTTAGCCATACTTACCTTGTAAGTTTTTAGCTCTTTTATGTCTTCTGTAAAGTCATGATGAATAATCTTTCCAATTGCTAAAATGTAGTCAACTGGAACAGTTGGACTTTCAAATATCTGGTAAACCCACCTTCGGCTTTTACCCATCCTTTGCGCAAGTCGCGTGATAGAAAACCCACTTTCACGCACTGCTTTTTCAATAATTTCACCCTTATGTTGCATACTACACAAAGTTCAGAAACACGGTGTGAAATAAATATTTCGTATAAAATACATTAACGCGCACAAGGTGTCTTAAAGATTACGTTTTGTTCTCGTTAGTGTACAACACTGTTTTTGCAATATCAAATGCATATCGGGTAATTTGGGAGTTATTTTACGAAAATACAAAAATTCGCAATTCCGCAATTTAACATGCGGAAATCCGCAAAATTCCTACAAAAAGCCAAATCAGCCTAATCGATTGAGTATCGAATTCAACTCGCGTTTAACCTTGGAAAATTCGGAATTTTATCCTCAAACAAATCTGACACCTTTTTGATAACCTATGCTCGATTCAGCAACAAAAACCCATGGCCAGGCTCTCACTGCATTTTGTCCAATTCTTTCAAAACTAGTTGGTTAATTCGAGTCATCCACAATTAATAGATAGATCAACAAATTGTTACATATAGAAATGTATAGAGGTTCGATCGAATTCGAATGGGTGTATTGTGATGTCCTGAATCTAGACACACTGACCTAGATTGTCTTAAAATGTGGAAAAATCACACAGTTATGAGACAATTCTGAAGATTTTAGGCAAAAATGGTAAACACGAAATGTGCGCAACAAGTGTATATGTTACGGATGAAGTATCTCAGAAAAGAGAAATCTACTTGGTGGAGATCAGAAGATCATTGTATTTTTCGAGAACAGAGAGGTATTTATTTTTCCAATATTCCACCTCGTCTTTTTCATCGAAAAAGGTCTGTTGTTGATCACTGGTAATTTGTTTGGTGACTTTCATTTTATACGCCTTCAATTCATCCACTTCCTCCGAAAAGTCGTGGTGAATGATTTTACCAATCGCTAAAATATAGTCTACTGATACCGTTGGGCTTTCGAATATTTGGTAGACCCATCTTCGACTTTTACCCATACGTTCTGCTAAGCGCGTTATGGAAAATCCACTTTCGCGTACTGCTTTCTCAATAATTTCACCCTTGTGTTGCATCAACACAAATATCAGAAGCAAAACGTGAACAATAAGTTTCGATTTTCTTCGCGCTTGTGTGCAGTTATCGTTCTAGATTGTGCACATTTTGACCACTACTGCACAATTCATGAAGCACATCCAGAATAGTTAGTGTGTTTATTCGGCTAGTTCTCCCTTATTTTTTGCGTCGAAACTTTTGATGAGATAGAACGCATTTACGCATACGATTGCGACATTCGTAATAATGATAGGCCACGAAGGAATCAAGATACCGTAGGCAATGAAAAAACTACAACCTACAATATTTACGATTCTTAGCTTCGTCATTTCTTTCATGACGAAGGACAAAAGTACAAACGCGCTTGCGAGGTACCCGATAATTTCAATGTAGTTCATTTCGGTAATAACGTTGATAGTGCGAGTGCAATATCGTTAAAATCTCTAAATGTGCGCTGACTAAAGAAGTTTAATATTCAATTCTTCCAGCTGATCGTTATCCAATGGTGAAGGCGCATCAATCATTACGTCTCTTCCACTATTGTTTTTCGGGAAAGCGATGTAATCACGAATCGACTCAGATCCACCCATGGTAGCCACCAAACGATCAAGTCCAAATGCCAATCCACCGTGGGGAGGAGCTCCGTATTCAAACGCAGACATCAAGAAACCGAATTGAGCTTCTGCTTCTTCTTTAGTGAAGCCGAGTAAATCGAACATACGCGATTGTACCGCACGATCGTGGATTCTGATTGAACCACCACCGAGTTCTACTCCATTCATCGCCAAATCGTACGCATTTGCACGAACTTTTCCTGGCTCTGAATCCAACAAGTGCATGTCTTCAGGCTTTGGAGAAGTAAATGGGTGATGCATTGCATGGAAACGATTCGTTTCTTCATCCCATTCAAGCAATGGAAAATCAACTACCCACAACGGCTTAAATTCGTTCGGATTTCTCAATCCCAATTCGTTCCCCATATGAAGGCGTAGCTCATTTAACTGCTTACGCGTTTTGTCGAGGTCTCCACTCAATACCAAAATCAAATCCCCTGGCTTGGCGTTTGCTTTTTCTGCCCATTTTGCAAGATCCTCTTGCGAATAGAACTTATCTACCGATGACTTGTACGATCCGTCTTCATTGCACTTCAGGTAAATCATTCCCTTACATCCAATTTGAGGTCGTTTCACCCAGTCCGTCAAGGCATCCAATTGCTTTCTTGTATAAACCGCACACTGCTCAGCGTTTATCGCCAAAATCGCCTCAGCAGAATCAAAGATTCCGAATCCATTTCCTTTTGCCACATCCGACAAGTCAACGAACTCCATTCCGAAACGAACATCTGGCTTATCAGATCCGTAACGCTCCATCGCTTCCGCGTAGGTCATGCGTGGGAATTTCTCTTCCAACTCAACTCCTTTCACGGCTTTGAACAAGTGTTTTACCATTCCTTCGAACGTATTCAACACATCTTCTTGCTCAACAAATGCCATTTCGCAGTCAATTTGTGTAAACTCCGGCTGACGGTCTGCACGTAAATCTTCATCTCTGAAACACTTTACAATTTGATAGTAGCGATCGAAACCAGACACCATCAACAACTGCTTGAACGTTTGCGGAGATTGCGGAAGTGCATAAAACTGTCCTTCATTCATACGACTTGGCACCACAAAATCACGTGCTCCCTCTGGAGTAGATTTGATCAAAACAGGCGTTTCTACATCTAAGAAATCCTGAGAATCAAGGTACTTTCTCGTTTCCAATGCCACTTTGTTGCGCAAGCGTAATTTCTCTTGCACGGGATTTCTTCTCAAATCCAAGTAGCGGTAACGCGCTCTAAGCTCTTCACCACCATCCGTATCATCTTCAATGGTAAATGGAGGAACGAGGGATGCATTCAACACCTTCACTTCTTCCACTTTCACTTCGATTTCTCCCGTTGGGATATTTGGATTGGACGAGCTTCTTTCCGAAACCGTTCCTATCACTTGCACTACGAATTCTCTACCAAGCGACTTAAGCGTTGCCATCACATCCTCAGCCGTATCAGATTCCGCAACAATTTGCGTAATTCCATAACGATCTCGGATATCAACCCAAACAAGAGTTCCTTTATCTCTAACTGTTTGGACCCATCCTGCCAAGGTTACTTTTGTTCCAACATTTTCGATGCGCAATTCGCCGCAAGTGTGAGTTCTGTACATGTGCAAAATTTATTGGCACAAAAGTAAGGAAACTAACGACTAATTCTTCAATCGTTTCAAGGGTTTTGAATATGATTTGAGCACATTTTTTAAGAAAGGGATAATTTTAGCTCCATGATTCCTGATCCCTTCCGATGAATTCTAGTGTGTGCCAATTTATTCTTTGGAGAGAACATACACAGACCGATGTTCCGAAACAGACAATTCTACAAAGTAAAGTCCAGTATTTCCTTCCAATTCAATGTTGATCACATCAGCCTTATCGAAATGCTTATTGAGCACAATGCTTCCGACAGCATCCACTATTCGCACATTTACATTACTTCGGAACGACCCCAGATCAATCACGAATTGATGCATAGTTGGATTTGGGTAGATACTAATACTTGCCCAATCAAACTCCTTCACATTGACCAAGTTCGTAATCGTAAAACAACTCGACGTATCGGAACATCCATTTTCAATTACAACTAACGCATATGATCCTGGTTGAGCTGGAGCGAAAACTTGACCCGTTTCACCTGAAACTACCTGAAAGTTATTGCCACAATTGAGCCATTGGTATGTTGTTCCAGATCCTGTATTGGTTGCGGTTATTGTTGAATCGGTCTGCGTAGCGGAAGCCTGAACACTAATGGGAATTACAGTTGTGGTGATTGTGCTGTCACAACCATTTATATTCTGAAAAGCACTTGTGTACGTCGTTTCAACTATGATATTCGTCTCCGTAGAACCATCAGCAAAAGTGTAATCATCGCCCTCACACACCATTACTGTATCCGAAGAACTGTATGGATTCAAGACATTGATCACCGTTTGATCTTGGGACAAGGTATCTCCAAGCGAATTAATTAAATATGCCGTAATGGTTGTATCACTGATAATTGGTATACATATCGATGATGTGCTCGTAGTTCCGTTGCTCCAATTCACAGACGTCCCTGTTAGATAATCTGAAATAGAAATTTCGTCGAGTCCCCAATTATCGAAGTTCGTTCCCGAAGACACGTTTTGAATCCATCGAAACTTTGTAGCTGTTGTTTGCGCGAAAGGAGGAATTGGAAAGCAATAAGTTCCCCAAGAAGTAAACGCCGTTGGGCCAGAAACCGTTCCTCCAGGGTTCGTTGAAAATGTTCCAAGCGGATTGAAGTACACGATATCTACCCATGTTGCTCCATTGTCTAGACTAAATTGCAAGGACACTCCTTCATCCCAGTTATCTGGACCTTCGCATGGTGACGCTCCACCTTGAAGCCCAAATACCAAATCGAACTGAATGATTCCTCCTGAGCTTACATCCATTGGATTTGTTTCTACTATAGGAGTAATCGTACCTGCTGTGGATGACCAGTAATAATCCGTACCCGTTGGACTTGAAGAACACAACTGACCGAAAGATCCACCTCCACTAATACTCCAACCTGTTGGAACAGTTCCAGTATTGAAATCAAATTGTTGGATTGTTGATCCTGACACGTTTCCACTCGCTCCAATACACACTGTATCTCCCATGCATACTGCTGATGACGTCGGCATTATCTGAAATTGACAACTTTGAGCGTTCGCACTAAAATGAGCCAGAATAAATAAGCCGATTGGAATCAAAAAGAGTCGCATCATTGGTCGTAGTTTGCCGTTGTATTCGATAGACGTAGAACACGATCAAATAGTTCGGTTCTCAGGAAGAGATGTCGTTTACTATTTACTCTTCAACCGACTTGAAATCAATCAGAACAACCCATTACTAAAACATGACACTTCGAATCCTGACAAGAACACGGTGATTCTTTCTAAAGTGGAATATTTCCGTGCTTTTTGGCTGGAAGGGATTCTTTTTTGTTTTCCAACATTTCGAATCCGGCAATCAGTTTTTCTCTTGTTTCCTCTGGAAGAATTACCTCATCAATAATGCCTCTTTCTGCCGCACGATATGGATTGGCGAACATTTCTGCGTATTCCGCTTCCTTTTCTTTCCACTTTGCTTCTGGATCTTCAGCTGAGGCAATTTCACGTTTGAAAATGATTTCTGCTGCCCCTTTTGCTCCCATTACCGCGATCTCCGCAGTTGGCCACGCATAGTTCAAATCGGCACCGATACTCTTCGAGTTCATTACGTCGAAGGCACCTCCATACGCTTTACGTGTGATAACAGTAATTCTTGGAACCGTTGCTTCCGCAAATGCATACAACAACTTCGCTCCATGCGAGATAATTCCTCGCCATTCCTGATCTGTCCCTGGTAAGAATCCAGGCACGTCTTCAATCACTAGCAATGGAATATTGAATGAATCACAGAAACGGACAAATCGCGCTCCTTTACGTGATGAATCGATGTCCAAAACTCCTGCCAAGGCCGCAGGCTGATTTGCTACCACACCAATCGTTCTTCCCTCCAAACGGGCAAATCCAACAACAATATTCTTCGCAAAATCTTCATGAACTTCGCGGAAGCTATCGTCATCAATCAACGATTCTACGACTTTACGAATGTCATAAGGCAAATTCACATTATCCGGAAGAATACTCTGAATTGCTTTATTTTTCGCTTCCGTGAATGAAAACTGCGTAGTATGTGGCGCCAACTCTTGCGCATTTTGAGGCATGTACGTTAAGATGTCACGCACTTGCTTGATTACTTCTACATCATTCGATGCTGTAAAATGGTTAACACCCGATTTCTCAGCGTGTGCTTTCGCTCCACCAAGATCTTCCGAAGTTACTTCTTCGTGTGTTACTGTTTTCACCACGTTTGGTCCTGTAACGAACATATACGAAGTATCTTCCACCATGAAAATGAAATCGGTCAAAGCTGGAGAATAGACTGCACCTCCTGCACAAGGTCCCATAATCACGCTTAACTGTGGAATTACACCTGAAGCGCGTGTATTGCGGAAGAAAATATCTGCGTATCCTGCCAGAGATACAACTCCTTCCTGAATACGTGCACCACCTGAATCGTTCAAACCGATAACAGGCGCTCCGTTTTGCACGGCCAAATCCATGATTCGACAAATTTTATCGGCATGTGTTTTTGAAAGTGAACCACCCAAAACAGTAAAGTCTTGAGAAAAGACGTAAATCAAACGTCCGTGAATCGTTCCATAACCCGTTACCACACCATCGCCTGGAAATTTCATTTTATCCAATCCGAAGTAGGTAGATCGATGTTCTACGAAAGCACCAATTTCTTGAAAAGAACCTTCATCTAACAGAAGAAGTACACGCTCTCTAGCCGTAAGCTTACCTTGCTCGTGTTGACGTTTAATTCGTGCTTCGCCTCCTCCTAACTTAGAGGATTCGCGTTTTTCCAAAAGGTGTTGATTCTTGTCCATTTCTGTTCACTTTTCTTCGTGTGCGAACAAATATAATGTATCTGAATAGGATTTGCTGTGTATTCCGTATTTTTGCAATGAAAATCAACCATCAATATTTTTTAATATGTTCAAATCAACAATCACAAAAATTGGGTTTCTATTCATCGTAGCGATTTCTTTCACTGCGTGTGATAAGTATGAAGAAGGAGCGAACTACTCACTTCTCACAGCAAAAATGAGACTTGTAAACCACTGGAAATTAGAGAAAGTTACAATTACCAATGGAAACACTACGTACGATGCTACAGGCTCGTACCCAAGTACAGTTATGAAAATGAAGAAAGACAACACGTATGAAATCGTTTATACGGCTGGAAACTTCACAACAAATGAAACAGGTACATGGGAGTTCAACGACGATAAAACGCAAGTAATCGTTACAGAAACAGGAGGAAGTCCTAACAACTACACTATCATCAAACTTAAAAACAAAGAGTTGAAAGTAGACTATGTAGATGGAAGCACAACTTACACGTACGAATATGCTGAAGATGAGTAATTAATACTCAAAGACATATAAAAATGACCATCTGTTTTTCGGGTGGTCATTTTTTTTGTACCCCACTTTACTTACGGAACTATTTCAATCTTCGTGGAAGCATTAATGGATTTGTATAAATCAGTGATGTGCTCATTGGTTAAGGAAATGCAGCCCAAGGTCCAGTTTCTTCGTTCGGCAATCATATCATCCATTCCTTCTGGAACTCCATGAATTCCCACTTCTCCACCAATGGTTGCTGATTGCTCGATTATACCATCTGCCTTTCGCTTTCGAAAGCGGCTCCACGATTCTTCATTGGGGTAATCAATCCAAATGAAGTAGGACCAGCTTTTGTGCGGATACATGCTTCTGATTCCGAAATCTCCCTCTGGTGTTGCTCCATCTCCCTCCTTCATTTTATCGCTTACAGGATCAAATCCGAACACGCACGGGTAAGTAATCAGCAAAGAATCTTTGTGGAACACTTGCAGCACATAGGCTGATTTATCAATGTGAATCTTTAGATCTTTTCCTGAATAATTATTGGCTTTAACCTGTTCGAGTAGCGGAACTTGAGGTGTTTCTGCGAGTACTTGCAGCGTTGAATCTTCCGTGCTTTCGGATTGCGCACATCCTGAAAAGCTGATGACTACCATCAAAATTAGAAAGGAAAAAATCGGATACTTCATGTTTACATGGATCTTGTTACTACGTAAACGTCACATTTTGAAATAGTAACGGTATCTAACTAAAAGTTACAGCGCTCCTTTTGCCTTCAGCTCCAAGTACTTGTTGATTGTATTGATGGAAAGATCTTCAGGGAGCGTCAACACGGCTTGAATTCCATTTTGACGTAATTCTCGTGCCATTTTCGATTTCAGGGAAATCATTCGCTCTGCTACTGTCGATTGGTATACTTCCTGAATGGACTTGGATGGTTTATACGCCAACTCTTGCAACTCACTATTTTGGAAGAAAACAACCACCAACACGTGTTTTTGGTTGAGTCTGCGCAACATGGGTAAGGCACGACGCATCGAAAACTCCGTTTCAAAATTGGTGAACAACATCAAGAGTGAGCGCTGCTTAATGGTTCGTCGGATGGAATTGTACAGCACTTCGTAGTTTCCTTCTTTGTAATGCGTTTTCTGGTTGAACAATGCTTCTTGAATGCGACGCATTTGCCCCGTAGACTTATCCGCTGCGAGCATCGTCCCAATTTTGTCCGAGTAGGTGATCAATCCAGCTTTGTCTCCTTTTCGAAGTGCGATATTGGAAAATACCAGTGCCGAATTAATGGAATAGTCGAGCATGGAGAGGTCATCGAATTCCATTTGCATGCTTCGACTTTTATCCAAAATGCAATACACACTTTGCGATTTTTCCTCTTGGTACTGATTCACCATCAACTCATTACGTCTACTCGTTGCCTTCCAGTTGATTGTACGGATTTCATCCCCTTGAACGTAATTTTTAATCTGTTCGAACTCACTATTGTTCCCCAAGCGTCGTATTCGCTTAATTCCTGTGCTTGTCTTTTGCTGCTGGAACACCAACAACTCGTACTTCTTCATCTGCAATACCGACGGATACACATCTACCGATTGTGCTAACGGAAGATCAATTCTTCGAGAAGCCATGAAGAAAAGCGAACGAATGATGATGAAGACATCTCCAAACTCAAACGTTCCGCGGGATTTTGGAACAAAGGTATATTCGAAGGTTTTGGAAGCATTCCCCAACAAGGTTCCTTTCAACACCGTTGCACGATCCTGCATCTCCACGGGATACCCTTCGATCATCGAGAAATTGATCGGTTGTGAACTTAAGTTGGAAATCGTTAGTTTGACGGGGTTGACGTCGCCCAAATTTAATCGTTCCTGCACATCGCGTTCTACTTTCAGTGGCTCATTGTTTGAAAAAACCAAGAGAATATCGAGTAGTGTCAATCCGAATAAGGATGCCAAGGCCACGTGACCAAAAAAGGCAAAAGAAGGAATGACATACGCCGTGACGTATAGCAAAATGATTCCCGCGAAAATCACGAAAAACCAACGAGTGAGATATATGTTAGATAGAACCTTCAAATCAGCTGTTCATTCATTAGCGAGGAACCTCGATTGTTTTGATAATTTCTTCGATTACCTCTTCCACTTGTGTTCCTTCCATTTCCGCTTCTGGCGTCAAGATAATACGGTGATTCAACACATGAATTGCCACAAATTGAATGTCCTCTGGCGTTACGAAATCACGTCCACGAATGGCTGCAACTGCTTTTGCCGAGCGAATAATCGCCAATGAAGCACGTGGAGATCCTCCAAGGAATATTTTCCCATGATTACGCGTTTTGTGTGTAACCGCAGCGATGTATTTCACCAAGTTATCTTCCACGCCAACCTCCTCAACTGCCGATTGAATTTTTGCAATCTCGTCAGATGAGAAAACAGCCGTAATGTCGTCTAGCGAAGGTGTTTTGATGTTGTTTTTATAGCGCTGAAGGATTTGTTCTTCTTCGTGCAATTCTGGGTATCCTACTTTGATTTTGAACAAGAAACGGTCGAGTTGTGCCTCTGGCAAGTTGTACGTTCCTTCTTGGTCAATTGGGTTTTGCGTAGCAATCACTAAAAACGGAAATTCCATTGGGTACTTTTTCCCGTCGTAGGTGATTTGTCGCTCTTCCATTACTTCAAACAAAGCCGCTTGCGTTTTTGCAGGGGCACGGTTGATCTCATCAATGAGTACAATGTTCGAGAAGATGGGACCTTTTTTGAAGGAAAACGAAGATTCTTTCATGTTGAACACCGATGTTCCTAGCACATCTGATGGCATCATATCCGGCGTAAATTGAATTCTGGAGAAATCGACATTCAACGATTTCGACAGCACTTTTGCCGAGAGCGTTTTTGCGACACCCGGTGCTCCTTCAAGTAGAATATGTCCATTTGAAAAGATTCCTGTCATCAATAAGTCCACCATTTCAGACTGACCGATGATGTATTTCGCCAGCTCATTTCGAACTTCGTTCACCTTTTGAGCTACCCAAATCAACTGTGTATTCTCACGCTCAAATCCATATTGTGATGGCTGAGGCGTTGGTGCTACGGGCTCAGAAACTGGAGTTGGCTCTGGCGCAGGCACTTCCGACCCCGTTAATGGAACATCTGGAGTTGAGGGCGTTTCAGGTGTGTTCGGCGTACTCGACGGCATGTAACTCGAATGATCTTGTTTTCCTGAGTTTTCAGAATTTCCCATACCGCTATCGTCGTGATGCTCTTGCATCGGGTTTTCGTCATTTATCATAATTCATGGATATGAAGTCTGGACACGAATCGTTCGAATTGTTTCCGATCGAACGCACTCAAATCCCAGTAGTTAATAATCAGTTTTCTATTGTCAGTAAATCTCAACACAACACCAGAACCTAATACTTCGGTAGAAACTAGGTCGGCTCGGCTGAACACCATTTTTCTACTCAACGGTGAATAGTAGGTGATTTGCTCTTTGGTCACAGTAAGATACGGTTTCGACAAACGCAAACTACCGAGAACAATTAAAATCATTCCGATTGGCCACATCGCAATTCCAATTCCGATGGATTGAGTGAGGTAATAAAGTCCCAGAAGTACTGTTACGATTCCAATGAGAATCATAAGCGCAGGCAACCACATTGTACGTTTGAAGACCATTTCACGCGCTTGAAGTCGTTCTACCAATTTATCATTGATGATGCCAACTTTGCGATAGAATGTGTGCTTTTGCTTCGCAAGGTTCGCCACAAACTCTTCACTTACTGAAGCTGCTTGTTTTGTCTCGAACTTATCGATAAAGGCATTGATCTCCTCAACAGGTGTATTACTTTTTTCGGAGAGAATACGTATTTCACGATCGCCATGTCGGTGATTCAAATCAACGAAGAAATAACGGTGAATTGTATCGTAGAAATTCTTGCGCTGTACTTGGAGCAGTCCGTATGGGTTTCTCTTCGAAAGGTAGATCGACGTAATTGTTTCGGCAAATGCCATTGTCATGTTCTTCTTTTTCGGGATGAACGGTACGACAGGTCGGGTTCTTTTCGAGCGGAAAATCACGAAGAGAATAACACCCAGAATACACAACAGCAATGCAATTAGAAGGTTGGGTTCTTGGAAAATGAGCTGAAGCAGACTGTCGTCCTTTTTCTCCATGTCACTATCTCCATCATCGTCGATATTGTAATCCCCGTCATCATCTGGAAGTCGTGCCATCTCCAAGAACTGAATGTCTTGGTCTTTGGGTAAGTTGTCGAGAACAAATGCCGTGTATTCGTAGCCTGGTTTGCGCCGAACTTGGTAATTGTAGAACAGGTTTGGCGTTGCATGTAAGTACAAGTATCCTTCTCCATACTGAACCTTCAGAAAGTTCGGGAGCTCCATAAAGTTGGAGAGTTCTTCACTTGGCTCAGGGAATCCGTAATCCGTAAACGCCCACCATTTTGTCGCGATGGTATCCTTTTGATACAAATTGACCATGCTGTGCGCTTTCCCATTGGCATAGACATTGATCTCTTCATCATAATCGAATTGGAAATCCACGGAATCAAACAATTGCAAGTAATGTTCATCGTAGAGATTATCAAAGCTGATGAAAAGGCGCGATCCTCGTTTTACATCACTTAAAACAGAGTCCAAGTCTTCGATATCCATTCCAAAGTACTTCCCAACGAACATGTACGTTTTTTGTGTGCTATCTGCTGCTTGCAAACTGTCGAGTTCATACCCTTCGTTGATCACTTTGAAGGAATGGTTTTTGTCCAAATGTGCTTGCGCGAGCGTCGTGAAAAGATATAGTCCACGCGGATTTTTATCATTGATTAGAAACTCTTGATCCCAATCGGATGAAACAAACGCTGGACGTCCATTTTTTCCAATTTTCTTCGGATTATCTTCTCCTGATGAGAACATCCAAACAAGCAGCACCATGAAAATGATAGTACCCACAAAAACCCCTATTTGCGTACTTCTATTCATTTACAGGATCTAGGGATTTGTAGTAATCTTGGAGCGTTGGACGCAACATTTCGAATATTTCTTGATCAATTTCGTACTCACCATACCACACAAGGTCATAGATGCGAACGCACTCCATAAACATCAACTGATTGGGCTTTCCTGCCATTTCCATCACGTAGTGATGATTGGTCTTTTCTTTTCGCCAGACAATCCACGATTTTCGAATCAGTTCTTTCAGAATGAACGTGAAATAGATCCGTACGCATTCACGGTAATCTTCTCGCTGCATCGCTGCTTCAAGACGCAATTCGAGTTCGGTTTTGGTAATTACTTCTGGGTTCCAATCGTCTTCAACATCAACAATAATCTTCCTATCGACTGGTTTAGCATTTTTGAAAATGAAGTAAAGAATGGTCACCACTAGGGCAGCAATCAAGATAAAGAGTAACACTTTCCAAAAGGAAGAGCTAATGCTCGGCGGATCAATATCTGGCGCATTCATGTCCGGTGGATCAATGTCGAACTGCACGGGAGGTGGCGGTTGTACTTTTGGATCACTGGGCAAAGTTCCCGATCCACCACCGCTATTGTATCCGCGTCGTCGGTTACGATCTCTTCGTACGCGTTGAGGAACATATCGAATTCCTTGTCTGCTAGATGATCCTCCAGAGTTGTAATTCGATTCGTCTTGCATTTCGGCAGGAGTTGAACCGTACCAATCCGTTGGACCTTTGTACCCGTCTTTCTTCTCGTATTTCAGAAACTCACGTTCAGTTTCCCACGTCTTCGCTTTATCATCTTGAGCGTTCAGCGTAATGGGAAGCATTACCAACAAGATATAGAGTAGGAGTTTATTCAAAATCTACACTTGATTCTTTGGTTCTACTTCTCTTTCCGAACTTCTTAAATTCCTTTTTCAATCCAGTCGCTTCTGCCCGTTCGCGTTCCGAATAATATCCAAAAGAGGTCATAATGATAACCAAAGGAAGGAACATGATGATGAAGAGTACGTACACCACTTGTCGTGTTACGTTCCCCCAGAAAATGTAATCAGCGTCGAGTGCTAGAGCAATACGTTTGACAAATCCGGCTACTAAATCGAGCAAATCACTCATCACCGCAGGTTCACCTCGCCAATCGTGAATACTAAACACAGATGCGATGGGCTGCATCAATAAGGTCACAAATAAGAGCAAGATGAGCAGCATCAAGAGGCTATTCCCATAGTGTTGAGTACTGTATTTAAAGCCTTTTTTAAAGCGCAATCCGAACTTCCTGTCGTCAAGACCGACAGCTGCGCTGTTCAATAAAAACAATGGGAACAAGAACATCGCGATGAGTAAAGCCCACCATGGTAGTGTAAACGCAAATAATAAAATGAAGAAGTTCGCCAACCAAATGCCTGGTCCTTTCTTCGCGGTAAATTGGAAGAAGCTTTTCCAAGAAAATGGATTGCCAATCGTTTTGACGCTCCAGAGAACTGCTGCAACAATCAGGGTGTAAATAATGGTCCACGCACTAATCGCGATTAAATCGGATGCGCTGTAATAACCATACCCCATCATCAATTCAAACTGCGTAGCCCAATCGTACCAGTGTTCGCGTTGCATCACTCCCGGGTGACTCCAATCTTGAAAGGCTACAATCCCAACAATGAGAGGAAAAACGACCAACATGATCACCCTCATGAATTTTCCAAACTGCAAACGATACATTCGGAAGGAATCCGACATTGTTTCACCAAAGGTTCGAATCTTCTCGAAATTGAACGATGTTTTTGGTTTAAAACTTCCCACTTGTTCTTCGTGTACCAATTCTGGGTGTTTTCTTGCCACATACATTGGGTAGAACACGTAGTAAAAGAGAATTAGTGAGAATGAGAAAATAATCAACGCCCATTTTGACCAATCGGGTAGATTTTGGTAGTTGTGCGTAACGTAACTTTCGAGGAATCCTGCCGCGATAATGAACGGCACAAGACTCATCATAATTTTGAGTCCTCTTTTTGTTGATAGTTGGAGTGATTGCAATCGCGTGTAACTCTTCGGGAAGAGCCAACCATTTCCAGCCGTGATTCCTGCTCCTGCCGCCAAGACAATTGCTGAAATCTCAAACGCCCCGTGAATCCAAATTCCAAGGAAACTTGTGATTAACAATCCTTTTGTATGAAAGAAATATTGGAAAGTTCCGAGCATCACACCATTGTAGAAGATGACGAGATGCGTTCCCAACGTGAAGAAAAAGCCAAGGAAAAAGGTCAAAAACGCCACTTTCATGTTGTTGGTGGTGATATCCATAAACATCTGCAGTTGACTCTCGGTCATTCCATAAATCGCCAGCGGGTTTCCTTCCGCGATGTTTTGATTCGTAAGTTCGACGTAGCCATCACCTAGCACCAAACGTGCAAAATCAGGATTGATGTGTGTACTCAAGACTCCGATCAAGGTATAAACCAAGAAGGAAATCAATGCTACAAGCAAGCTTTTACGCGCCCGGTAAATTTCCAGCGGTAAAGATGTTTTCCAAACGGTTAAAAATTTCTTGAGTGATTCTCCCTTTTGTTTGTGGACGCCTGTATAAACGCGTTGAGCTAATTGATTGAGGTAAACACGCACTGTTCTTCGCTTGTAGAACGTTTGAGCATAACTTAAATCGTCGGTGATGTCCATGTACAAATCGCTCAATTCTTCAGGGTCGTGCGACTTTGAATCGTACAGCTGTTCGAAGCGATTCCACTTCTGCTTGTTTTGCTCTATAAAGGAAGTTTCTTTCAAATGCGTCTAATCGTTCCAGTTAGGGAAAGCTAAATATAAGAAGAGTTTGGAAAAATTGTGGTGCAGGGTGCATGATAGTTGAAAATTCGCTTTGAGTCGGTAGCAGCAGGGATAAAAAAAGGAGGAAATGTGTTTAGTTTTTTAACCACAACGACACGGGCTTGACGTTGTCAAGACACGACGCTTTTTCGCAGCGAAAGGTACAAAGACGCACAGGTCTTGGATCACTCACACGAGTAAAAATCCAGTGATACCGACTGTGTATTAATCTCTCTTCTTTCCTTTCTTTCTCGAAACTTCAAATTTCCCGATTTTTAAGAAGAAGCCAGCTCCTTCGTTGTTGGCTGCTTTTCCTGTTTGGAAATCGACTTTTTTATTAAGTGTTTTTTCGAGACGTGAAGTAATCGGTTTGATCGGGTTTTTCATCTGATCTCTCTTCGCATCAGCATTCGCTTGAGCATAATCGTTTTCTTCTATAAAGGAAATTTTTGGAGGATCGATGTGTGATGCAACCGGTTGTAAGTCATGATTATCCATTGAATTAATCACTCTACGCGCTTTTTGGTGCTTGATGTCGTTCACGGAAGCCATGGTTGCTCGTGGCGTTGGATTCACTATCATGCGTCGTGGTGCCACACGCTCTGTAGAATTGTCGTTTGCTTTGTGAGATTCCACAACCTCATCCGTGATCGATTCATCATTTGCGTAGTGAATCAATTCAGGTGACTCAACGGGCGTATTTTCCTGAGGAAGTTCTTTCGAACCCTTTTCGGTTTCGTCTGCTACTAATTCTGTTTCACCTCCATCGTTCATTACAAAGAAGAAAGCAATCAGCACGCTCGCTGCTGCCAATGCAATGTATGGCCAAAAGACAATGGCACCTTTACGTTTCAATCCGCCTTTTTCAGCATACACAATTGATTCGTCTGCTTTCAAGAACATTGCTGCTAGGTACTTTCGCTCTTTCTCCAAGTGTGGATGTTGAGCCACCAAGGTATTCAATTCTTCTTGTTTGGCTGCAGGCAATTGTCCTTCCGATTCTGCAATCAGGAAATGCTCAGCATTTGTTACAGTAATTGCCGCATCATCGCTCACGACCTTCAAGGAATCTTTCTCCTCAAAAACAGGCATGCCTTCTTTCGGGTCGAATAGTACGAAATCCTCCTCTTCCTCCACCAATTCTGGATGATCTTCCAGAAAAGCCTGCAACAAGGCTGTATCCTCCTCTCCCAGATTTCCTTCCAGGTAGTCAAGGTAGAATGCCTCGTAATTAAATATGCTTATTCTCTCTGATTTCATATTACTAAATCCAATCGTTTTACATACGCCTTCAGTGCTTTCCGTGCTCTAAAGATGTACACTTTTACTTGTGCTTCGGTCAACTCGGCAATCTCTGCAATTTCTGCGTAATTATATCCTTCATAATCACGGAGCAAGACAACCGTTTTTTGAATCTCTGGCAGTCGGTTCAAGGCTTGATGCAGTATTTCTTGTAAGTCTACCTCTGCCTCCGCTTGCGCTTCCTTCTCTCCTGAACTTTCGATGTCTCCCGAACGCTTTTCCTTCTTCACCCAATCCACAATTGCGTGGTAAGCCGTTGTGAACAAATACGATTTTACTTTCTCGTATTGAACTTCTTCGTGCTTCACCCACACTTTGGTAAATGTCTCCTGAACAATATCCTTAGCCGACATCTCATTTCTAAGATGCTTCAACGCGAATCGGAAGATATTATCCGAATATTCGTCAACTGCCAGGTTGTATTCTTTTGTAGTCATGTTACCGTTTTCAGTGGTAAGACTTACAAGTTACCGAAAAGTTACAGGAAGGATGAAAAAAATTTAATCTTCCTTCGAAAGACACTAAAAAGTGTCCTTTTCAGTTATATCTTTTATATCATTACCGAAAATACAACGATGAAATACGCCACACTATTTACACTCCTTTTGTTGACACAATTTACCTTTTCACAAGAAACTAACGAGTCATTTTCGATTTACGGAAGACTTCGGGCATGTGAAGCCAGTCTCGGGTTTGAAAAAAGAATTAATGATCAACTTGGTCTTGCCGTGGAAGCAGGGTATCGCTATCGGTTTACCAAAGAAGCAACAATGGGTGGCCGGTTTATCGATTACTATTTGGTAAACAGAGCCTATGAAGGGTTTTCTGTTCGCCCTATCATTTTGAACTTTCATACTTCACCCGAGAATACGCATAGCATATCAACTGCTTATCGATACCTAAGCGCCGACAAAATCACCTACGATCCAGGCAAAAATGGAGGATCGAATACTTCCGATTATGCTGTTTATTCAGACCAGAAACATGTTTTAGGAATCAGTTATTTATATAGTAAAGAAGTGAGTTGGCTACCTATACTCGAATGGTATTTCGAAACGGGAGTGAATTACAACTTGTTCCAGAAGCATTATTCAATAGAAGGTTCGTACACCAACCAAATGCCCTCAAATAGAATTGAAAATGGTCAATCGTTCGGTATTCACGCCCATTTTGGGTTAAAGATTGATTTGGTGAAACGATAGTCTCATCTCACTTGAGCGCCTTCACGACTCCGTTGACCAGCGCATCATAATTCGGCTGCTCAAATCGTGATAAACCCAATCGAACGATCACCAAGTCTTCGCTAGGGATGATGAAAATTCGCTGTCCTTGGAAGCCATCCGCGAAGTACATGTCTTTGGGTGAATTCGGATATTCCTCTTTTGTTGGTAGCCAGAAATGCGCGCCGTATTCTCCTTTGGAATCATTCGCCACTTCGGTAGTGAAATCAATCCAGCCTGAAGGAAGTAGACTCGTGCTATCTACGAGGCCTTCATTGAGAAAAAACTGACCGAACTTTGCCCAATCGCGGGCTGTAGCCCACGCATAGGAAGACGACACAAAATTCCCAGAAGCGTCCGTTTCTATAATAAAACTCGAAGCTCCAATCTTATCGAAAAGGTATTTGTACGGGAAGTTGAAGTATTCTTTCTCGCTCATGCGATCACGCAAAATGCCAGAAAGCATATTGCTTGATCCGCTGGAATATTCCCAATGCTTGCCCATTTTGGCTTCAAAAGGTTGATTAATAGCATAATTGACCATGTTGTCTTCATCATAGAGCATGGTCGTAGCTTCGGAAACAGTCGAATAATCTTCGTTCCATTGCAATCCGCTATTCATTTGCAAAATGTGCTTGAGCGTGATGTTTTTTCGTTCGTCTTTCCATTCAGGAAATAAATGTGATTGATTCAGTCCCTCCAATTTTCCTTCTTTGATCGCAATTCCAATCAAAGCGTTAAACACACTTTTCGTCATCGACCAGCCGATCTGCTTCGAATCCTTATCAAATCCTTCCGCGTACTGCTCCGCGATTAATTTTCCATCTTTCAACACCAAAACCGCTCGTGTTCCGTACGGCTCTTCTGGATTGTCATCTTTGAAATGATTGGCGATGGCTTGATGCAGTTTCGCGTTGTCAACAAATGCTTTCATGTTCTCTTCCAAAGGAATTTCTCTCGGTTGAAAAAGTGGTTCTTTGTGATACTTCCAGTTCTTCCATTCCGTATCATTCAAAATGACACATCCGTTTTGTGGTGTGAAATACGCTGTTTTTGCGCGCATTCCAAACACCGTTGCCGTTACAGACTTCTCTTCTTTATTTACTTCGTAATCGGCGTGTTTAATCAAACTGAATTGAAACTCATTATCAGCTACCGACTTTGCGTCCCGCTCTCCAATAAATAGGCACGAGCACATATCTTTCGAGGCATAACCTGTAATCAATGGAAGGCGAACATAGACGTAGTAAAAGCCAAACCCAATTAGAAGGAGAATGGTCGAGAAGATGATTTTCTTTTTGTGGTTACGCCATACTGATTTCATCTTAGTAAGGTACAATTTAAAAATTGAAAGATTGCACTTCGACTTCATTTCGACAAGCTCAATGCATCGCGCTCAGTGCCCATCTTTAAAAACATAATCCATATTTTATTCATTTGTTTCCACGAGCCCAACTAAAATTTCTTTCCTAATTTTGCAGCCTAAAACAAATACTCATGGCATCCATTCATTCGTACAATTTTGCAGGTAAACGCGCTTTAATTCGTGTAGATTTTAACGTTCCGCTGAACGAAACACTCGAGGTAACCGACGATACGCGGATTCGTGCCGCAGCACCAACCATTAAACACATCTTGGAACAAGGTGGAAGTGTGGTATTGATGTCGCACTTGGGTCGACCTAAAAATGGATACGAGCAAAAGTTCTCATTGGAAAATATCGTGGATCATGTTTCAAAAGTGATTGGGACAGCCGTAAAATTTGGAGGCGATTGCATCGGAGAAGAAGCCTACGCAATGAGTTCAACGCTTCAGTCTGGAGAAGTGATGATCCTCGATAATGTTCGCTTTTACCCAGAAGAAACGGCAGGAGATGAAGCATTCGCTGAAAAACTATCGAAGCACGGGGATGTTTATGTGAACGATGCCTTTGGAACGGCTCACCGCGCTCACGCCAGTACAACGGTTGTAGCGAAGTTTTTCCCGAACGATAAACTCTTCGGATACTTGATTGAAGGAGAAATCGAAAGCGTAGACAAAGTATTGAATAGTAAGGAAAAGCCCGTAACGGCAATTGTCGGTGGGGCGAAAGTTTCCTCGAAAATTGTGATCATTGAGCGGTTGTTGGATCGTGTGGATAACCTCATCATTGGTGGTGGAATGGCCTACACATTTGTAAAAGCAAACGGTGGACAGGTTGGAAATTCATTAGTAGAAGATGATTTCATCGACATGGCGAAATCGATTGCTGAGCAAGCGAAAGCAAAAGGAGTAAACTTGTTGATTCCTACCGATACCATCATCGCAGATGCCTTTGCAAACGATGCGAACACACAAGAAGTTTCAATCGATGCCATTCCTGATGGTTGGATGGGACTCGATGTGGGTCGGGAAACAATTGCTGCGTGTCACGAAGTGATCGTTACCTCAAAAGTGATTCTTTGGAACGGACCAATGGGTGTTTTCGAAATGGAAAGCTTCCAGAAAGGAACAGTTTCAGTAGCCAATTCAATTGTTGAAGCAACCTCGAAAGGAGCCTTTTCACTTATCGGAGGAGGTGATTCTGTTGCTGCCATCAATAAATTCAACCTAGCGGATAAAGTAAGCTACGTTTCTACAGGAGGTGGAGCGATGTTGGAATATTTGGAAGGAAAAGAGTTACCTGGGATCAAAGCAATTCGTGATTAAGGAAGCTGTGAGGAAAATATTCCACATAATTCAATGGATTTCCACAAAGCCAAAAAACGAAATATTTTCAGTGTTTTAATAATGAGAAACTTAGCTTGAGTCAGTTGTGTGGCATTTTATTTTCTTCTGTTTAATCGAACTAAAAACAGAAGTTATGAAATTATATAAAATTCTCACAGTAACATTAAGTCTTGCAACCGCTACATTCGGTTTCTCACAAAATACATCAATTGGAATCACGGGAGGGTATCAACTTTCGTCTTATGACGCATTTGATTTTTCCGAAGGTTACAACGGGGCCAACATTGGTTTAACAGGAGTCTACTCATCTTCAGAAAATTGGGGTGTAGGAGCAGACCTACTCTTTTCTAGATCTGGAGGATCATTTTCTCAATACGACATCTCGGATGAACGAGTAGAAAATTACCGTACGCAAATGGATCACATTCGATTAATTCCAAAATTCCACGTATTCTTCCGAGATTTAGAAGACGATTTTCGACCAACGATTTTCGCCGGACCTGGAGTTGGATTCTTAGTTCGTGAAGCACAATTAAACGGAAATGACCGCTCCTCAGACATGCAACCTGTTGACGTAACAGGAACATTGGGTGCAGGATTTCACTATCAAATGATCCCTGGGTTGTGGTTACAAGCAAATACGGCATACACCATCGGATTTGTTGATTTGAACAAAGGTCAAACTGTAAATCCAGACCGCTTGTCTACCAATAACTGGTCAGTCAATCTAGGACTTGCATACTCTTTAAATAAAACACGAAAGGCAGTGAAGTAATCACTTTCCATTCTTAAAGATATAAAGGTTGAATTCTACATAGAGTTCAACCTTTTTTTCGTCCCAAGAACTAACATTTATGGAATTTCTACCGCATCATCATCCTTCTTGGAAATGATGCCTATGAGATTCGCCCTTGCCTTTTTGACTTTATTTCTTGTTTCATCAGCCTTTTCCCAAACGGGAGGAATTGTTATTTCCTTTGACCGAGACACACCCATTTCTCAAGACAGCATCACAGTTGAAATTTGGAGAGACTCAACCTTTTTATTTGATCAGAAGACGATTGATCACGTGATTGCGCGTGAGCTTCCCGTTGGAAAAGTGGATTTGTACTGCTCGTATCTCGATAGCTTTTTTGTTTACAAACAGGCGGTATATGTTCAGCCGAAGCAGTTGGTGTATCAAGCATTTGAAGTAGACTCGAATTTATTAGCGATCCGAGTAGGTGGAGCAGGAGATTATTCGCTATCCAACGATCCGTCCATTACGAGAAATACAATTACCCGAGGCGTCCCTACACTCAGACGATCTATTAGCATCGATGCTAACCACATTCAAACATACAATTCGGCAGAAGTAATGGAGATTGAAAGTGTTATGATTACAGCCTATCGTGCACCTCTTATCGTAAAAGACGGAGGAGCATCTGGTACAACAACCACTCGCGAAGACATCACTATAATGCCAGCACGTAGCGCTTACGGAATAGCTGGAACGGTAGGCGGCGTGAATCAAACTGAAGATGCTTTAGGACTCCACTTTCGCGGTGGGCGCGCAGAACAAAACGCCTATTACTTGGACGGAATGCGAGTGAATTCGCTTGAAGGAATTCCGAAGTCGTACATTCAGGAGGTTCAGGTTTTGACAGGTGGAATTCCAGCATGCTATGGCGATGCGACCGGTGGGATCGTTTCCATTTATGGTAAATCCTATTTGGATATTGCTCGAGAGCGGAGCCAACAAGCAATGAACAGATCGAGCTCTTCCTACTCAACACCGTACTATCAATCATCGAGTACATACGAGTACGTCGAACCTGAATTTGATAAATTGAGTTTTGATCGCTTCTCCGAAATCTACGAAAACGACTTTCTCTCACCGATCACTTCGCCTAATTCGACCTTTGGAATAGACGTCGATCGCGCTTCCTGGACCTTCATCAAAATGAAATTTCATTTGGGCCAAACAATCCATCGCGATGCCGTGAAGCTGGAAGAAATGCTGAATTCATTCAAACACACGCCTGCACAAATTAAAACAGATGAATTGATTGGGGTTGAGTTAGAACGAAATAAATGTGCTTGGAATCCAGAAAATGAACTCGTTACGATTCGAGTTCGCGCTGCCGACCTCCCGAAAGACAGCCCACGAAAATACCACAACATTGTATTATTGGTAGATGTTTCTGGGTCGATGACGGCTTCAAACAAACTACCACTTCTAGTACAAGGATTCAAAGATTTTGTCAAAGGATTAGAACAAGGAGATCGCATTTCGATTGTTACCTACGCCGGAGAATCTGGTGTTCGCTTAATGCCAACCACTTGCGATCAAAAACAAACCATTTACGACGCACTCTCTGGTCTCGTTTCGGGTGGATCGACCAATGGAATAGGTGGCATCCGCACGGCCTATGAATTGGCAGAACAGTACTACGATCCGAATTTTAACAACCGTATTATTCTGGCTACCGACGGTGATTTCAATGTGGGAATTCATTCAACCACCGAACTCGAAGAATACATCTCCACCAAACGCGGAAAAGGTATCTATTTGACGGCTCTCGGCTTTGGGATGGGAAACTATCGCAACGATATTCTGGAAACTCTTGCTGATCGTGGAGATGGAAATCACTTTTACATCAATGATCTAAAAACGGCTTATCAAGTGCTTTCGGAAGACATTGGCAACCTCATCAACATTGCAAGAGATGTAAAACTAAACGTAGAATTTAATCCTGCTTTCGTAGAAAGTTATCGTTTACTCGGCTACGAAAACCGTTTGATGCCTGCGAAAGATTTTGACGACGACACCAAAGACGGAGGTGAAATGGGCTACGGTCATTCCGTGATTGCCGTGTACGAAATTGTGCGTGGAAAAGAGACGAAGACTGAAAGTCATTTTACGAAAACAAAAGCCAGTTTCAATCGAGAAGAGTTAGCCTTTGTCAAATTGCGTTACAAACGCTTCGAAGATTCAACTAGTATTGAGCGAAAGTTCAGCTTGAACAAGGAAGATGAAATTATCCAAAATGAATTAGTCAACTTGATAGCAGCTTTTGGGTTAACACTTCGTAATTCTGTTTTTAAAGGAACACTGACCAATGAGCAATTGGTGCGCATGGCGAAGGGTTTCCGTCCAAAAAACGAGGAAGAAGAAGAGTTGCGAAAGATGATTTTGAGTTTGGATTAAATCTATTCAACATAGCTCAAAAACGAGAATGGTTAAACGCATCATTTCGAAATTGATTTTTTACCAAATCAACTGATTAGGTTTTGTTCTCTTGTTCACACTAACAAGAAACAAATCAATAAATAGTAAAATGATCAAATTAAAAAACACCTTGTTGTTCTCGTCAGCTGTCCTGATTGGAACCGTATTCTTTAGCTGTGAAAAGCAAGAACTACAACCAAAAAACGATGAATTCTCTCCTGTAAAAGTTACTCATCACTACATTTATGGAGATCAAGAATCTACCGTTTATTACGAATTCAATGAAAAAAACGAGTTAGTTTCAAGTACGGGAGAGATCGACAAACGTGACGCTTTCATCATGGAAAAAAATGCTAATGGCAATCTTTCGATGCTGGTGGAGAACGTCGAAAATAGCGGAAAAGATTTCGTGATTCGCTTATTCGATTCTGAAAAAGAAATGAACGCTTATCAAAAAGTAAAAATCCCAGCGGATCAGAACATGGCTGACGATCAAGCGAAAGGAAATCCGTGCTACAACAACGGTTGGGCTGGATCTGCTTCTTTCCGTTTTTACAAACACACTGATTACGTTGACGAAATGACCAACCTCCGAAGATTGGATCATGAGTACTTTCAAATTCACTACCTGGACTCTTACTACGAGAACGATCAAATCTCTTCATTAGAAGTATCAAACGGAACTGTTGATCTTTTTGAACATGGATGTTTCTATGGAACACATATTCGTTTCTTACAGAGCATTCCAAATTTACACTGGTTCTATGCAGCGTCTGTGAGCGTCTACAATCCATACGACCCTATTAATTACACTGGCTCAAGACCGTCTGGTCTCTTCCCTGCAAACTACAACTTTGGAGATAAAGCATCTTCAATAAAAGGGTGGTCATTGTAAGCAAGAACATTCGTTTGGATTCCGACCATCGGAATAACATCAAGGGGTTATCGCTAGCGGTAACCTCTTTCTATTTAATGACATCGTACAGCTAAAGCATCAAAAATCCCTTATCTTCGTTCTGATGTCTGATGCACCCAAAATATTTACCCTCAAACAAGTCGTTGGTTCGATTCGAAAAACAATCGAAGATCGCTACCAGCAGACGTATTGGGTGAAGGCGGAAATGCACAAATTGAATCGTTTTCCGAGCGGACATTGCTTCCCCGAATTATTGCAAAAGGAAGACGGCAAGATCGTGGCACAAATTTCTGGTTCCATCTGGAAACACAATTTTGATCGTATCAATGCGCGGTTTATTCAGGTGGTGAAAGAACCTTTGAAAGATGACACGACTCTGCTCATGCAGGTGAAAATTTCCTTTCATGAAACGTATGGTTTGAGTCTACAAATTCTCGATATCGACCCGAATTATGCGCTGGGTGAATTGCAACGCGAACGTCAAGAAACGCTCAAACGATTGCAGAAAGAAGGGTTGCTCAATGCGAATCAACAGTTGGACTTTCCACTATTACCGAAACGTATTGCAGTTATTTCCGCGGAATCGAGCAAAGGACTGTCCGATTTTTACAAAGTAATCGAGCAAAACCAGTGGAACTATGGCTTCTTCAAAATGTTGTTTCCTGCTTATTTGCAAGGAGATAACGCCGCAAGTTCGATTATGCATCAATTGCGACAAATCGAGAAGGTAAAAGATCATTTTGACGTGGTAGTGATCGTACGCGGTGGTGGTGGCGAAGTAGGTTTATCCTGCTACAACAACTACGAACTTTGTGCGGCTATTGCTTCCTTTCCTCTACCCGTTTTAACAGGAATTGGTCACTCTACCAACCTGACAGTAGCCGAAATGATTTCCTTTCGAAATGCGATTACACCGACAGAGTTGGGTGATTTTCTAATTCAATCCTTTCACGAGTTTTCCGTTCCGCTGAATGATGCCGCAAAAAGTATTCGTCAGCATTCGGTTGCTATGTTGAAAGAAGCGAAATACGGTTTCAATCGGATTTCTACAAAATTTAGCTCCGTAGCGAGAAACAGATTACAACAAGAGGATTTTCTCGTGAGGAAGAAGCAACAAGCCTTGATTCATGGTTCGCAAGTCGCCTTGAAAACGAAAGCACTCCATCTCCAACGGACGGAACGTATGGGAATTGTTGGCTTCCAAACTCTCTTGAAACGTCGCGACTATGAACTCCAATCCGTTCAGCAGCGCATTCCTCTTCATGTAAAAACCCACTTGACTTCCGAAGGAAACAAATTGAATCAACTCATTCGTTCCGTGCAATTAATGGACCCTATCAACGTTTTGAAACGCGGATATTCGATCACCACGTTGAACAAAAAAACCATCGGGCCGAACAATCGACCTGCTGTTGGTGAGAAAGTTATCACGAGAACTGCTACTTTTACAGTTGAATCAGAAATCACAGAAGTGAACGATCAATCAGATGAGTAAAGAACAAACATATTCGGACGCATTCGCGGAATTGCAGCAAATTGTTGCCGACATTGAGGACGGTGAAATCTCTGTAGACGAACTCAGTGAAAAAGTGAAACGCGCTTCGGAATTAATCGCTATTTGTAAGCAAAAATTGACTTCTACGGAAGAAGATGTAAACCAAATACTGAAAGAACTCGAAGCCGAAAACGAATGATGCGTCGTACCTATACTCCACTGCAGATCAACCTTATTTACGGTGTACTCTTCTTGCTGATCGCATGGTTGTATGGAACGTTCGAGACAATGGATCGTGGACCTTATTCGCGCCACCAATGGCGACAAACCGATTGTTTATCCATCACCCAACACTATTATCAAGATAATCTTCCGTTTTTGGAACCCGAAATTCACTGGCGAGGTGAAGGGGAATCAGGCAAAACAATCAGTGAGTTTCCCATTATTTACTACACCGTTGCGAAAATTTGGCAAGTGACTGGAAAACACTACTGGATTTACCGCGGAATCAGCTTCCTCATCATGGCGATCGGTTTGTTTTACCTCAAAAAACTGTGTCAGCTTTTTCTCAAAGACAACTTTTGGGCCATTTTCGTCCCTCTTTTCGTGTTTAGTTCGCCCATTTTGGCTTACTATTCCAACAACTTTATGATGAATAGCAATGCCTTTGCTCTGGCATTGATTGCAGCGTATCACTTTTATCGACATCGAACAGAAAAGTCGTACAAACATTTGGTGTATGCTTGTATTTTGTTTTTGTTTGCCGGCTTACTGAAAATCACCGCTCTCCTCCTTTTCTTTGGCTTGGGCGCTATTTTCTTGTACGAAACGCTGATCAAGGAACGATCTTTCAAGCAGCGTTGGAAAGAAGTGTTGCCTTACGTTGGCGTGCTCATCCTCATTTTCATTTGGTACAGCTACGCGGGTCACTACAACGCCAACAACATGTCGGTGGTTTTCCTTCAAGGGCTTCTTCCTATATGGGACTTGAGTTGGGAAGATATTTACTCCAATTGGAAATTATTAAACAGTGAGTTGAAGCCTGCTTATTTTAACGTTCCCGCCCTATCTCTGCTTGGCATTATTTTCATTGGAGTGATCATTAACTACAAAAAAGCAAATCGCTACGTTTTGGCTCTGAGTTTGTTGATCACCGCGGGAATTATTGGGTACATTTTACTGTTCTTCCAAGTGTTTAATCAACACGAATACTACCTAACCAACCTGTTGATTTTCATTCCAATGATCTCATTACTCTTCTTGGATTACCTCAAAAATCATCACGAAGGTATTTTTAAATCAAAAACACTAAAAATCACGGTCAGTATTGCGCTACTTTATTTGGTGTACTCGGCTGCAGTTCAAACAGTCGTGAAGTACGACATCGGCAAAGAATGGGCGAAAAACTCTTTTATTCTTACGAAAGAAGACGTAGCATTTTGGGAATGGTATCACTGGGACTACAACAATACTTTCAAAGAATTGGAGACCATTGAACCTGTTTTCCAAAAAGCAGGCGTACAATTGGATGACAAAGTCGTTTCCATACCCGATGGAAGTCTGAATATCAGCTTGTATCTCATGAATCGAGATGGCTACAATTCTTACCCAGGACAAAAAGAACCAACTGGACCCGCATTGATTGAAAACAGTAAAAAGTGGGGAGCCAAATATTTAGTCGTAACGAACAACGATTTGTTAGGTGATTCATTACTCCAGCCCTATTTTGAGCACAAAGTTGGAGGTACCGAACACGTTTCCATATTTAAACTATAGCCAAGTAGTTGCCTATTAAAGTATCACTATGTCTTTTAAAAAATCCGATTTCATTTTCTTATCCCTGTTCATCGTCTTTAGTCTGATTTATTATCACGACTTTATGAACGCTGCTCCGCAAAATGTGCACATCTGGAGGCAAACCGACTGTTTATCACTCACCAAGCACTATCAGGAAGGCGCTCCCTTCTTTGAGCCAGAAATGCATGAGCAATTTGGTGATGGCTACGATTCAGGTAAATCAGCAGGCGAGTTTCCTATTTTGTACTATACGGTTGGGAAAGTGTGGAGTCTATTTGGCGTCAGTTATTGGTCGTACCGCGTGCTCTATTTATTGATTCTGTTTTTTGGTTTATTCAGTCTCTACAGAAGTTTGCAACTCATCCTCAAAGACGATTTCTGGTCGATCTCACTTCCACTTCTTCTTTTTACCTCGCCCGTTTTCGCATATTATGGCGTAAGCTTCCTCACGGATATTCCATCCATCAGTTTTGTACTTATTGCCCTTTATTTCTTCACGCTATATCAATTCAAGGAAAGGCCGAAGTGGTTGTGGTTTTCGATGCTCTTCTTTGCTCTGGCAGGACTTATTAAGATATCCAGTTTGATCATTTTCATCTTTTTAGGAGCTGTTTTACTCATAGAAACCGTATCAAAGTTTAAAACTTTAAGAGAGCGAAAGCTGTTTCAACATTTAAAACTCGAATGGATTGGATTCTCTAGCGTATTTGTCGTGATTTTTGCTTGGTATTATTACGCTAGCTTGTACAATGCCGAGCACGGATTTAAATATACCTTTAACGATATCCATCCTTTCTGGAAGATGGAAGGTGAGGCAGGAACTCAAGTTGTGGCAAAAATCAAAGATTTTTCCAGTATGATTTTCTTCAGTCGACCGATGCTCTGGTTGTTCTTTTTTATAGGTTTATTCAATCTGATTAATTTCAAATCACAGCCACTTTTCTCGTGGTTGGCGAATGTTATCATTGCGCTAGGTGTTTTATTTTACGCCCTTTTGTGGTTCCCTCTTTTAGGAGTTCACGATTACTATTGGGGAGCAATGGTTGTTATCTTTTTAAGCACACTTGTCCCTTTTATTTACTACGTAAAAGAAACCAACGTCGCACTTCTGAAAAGTAAAAAGCTTCGTATTCTATTCTCGTCTTTTCTGATTGTCAATTTAATCTACTGTGGCAGCATGATCAGCCTTAAAAAATTCTCAACGGATGGCTTGTACCCGCTTATTGGAAATCATGAAACGGTTAGTTTGATGCGATGGTTCAACCACGATCATCAAACAAATACCTTGCGCTATGAAAGAATGAGACCGTACCTCAAGGAAATTGGGGTTACTGAAAACGATAAAGTGATTACAATGGATGATGAAACATTCAACGCGACACTTTTTCTGATGAATCGCAAAGGATGGACAGGATTTGTTCCCTTGACGGATGAGTTAATGAAAGACTACATCGAACATGGTGCGAAGTACCTATTTGTGGACAACCCTGAATCTTTGAAACTCGATTTTATACAGCCTTACATTCAACATCCTGTAGGCAATTTTGAAGGAGTGCAGATTTTTAAGCTGTAAATGGGTTGGGATTTCCGGATATCGCTCGCTACGATAATTGAGAATCCGCTATCTCATTTCAAAAAAGTAACTTTCGAACGGAAACCTTAACGCTCTCAATGACACTAACCTTGCTCGATAAAAAGAAGACGTTTCAGAAATGGAAAATGCTTTCACTCACATCATTGGTACTCTTCGGGGCGCTCATGATTGCCATTCCTGTTACCAACCACTACTTTTTTCGAACCTTTTCGTTTGACTACGCAGCGTACAACTTTGCTTTTCACGATTACGCTCACTTTAGTGTCAGTCCGAACCCCGTTTATTTTCAAGGAGAAATTACCTTTCTGCAAGATCACCTTTCCTTTACCTTCTTCTTTTTAGCTCCGTTTTATTGGTTGCTAAAGTGGATTTTTGGAACGTATACCTTACTCATTTTGCAATCCCTCTTTGTGATTTGGGGCGGATGGGCTTCTTGGAAATTGATCGTAGAAAAAACAGAATCTCATGTCCTTGGTTTTCTCACACTGATTCTCTATTTCACGCTCTACGGACGTTTTAGTGCTTTTAGTGCCGACTGCAACCTGATGATCATCCTGTCTAGTTTTGTTCCCGTCTTTTTGCTCTACTTTCATCGAGGAAAAGTCTGGATCACTGTCGCTTGTTTTTTATTCTTGGTTCTCGGTCGAGAAAGCATGCCATTGTGGACGCTCTTCATTTCGCTCTTCTTGATGATTATTTACTGGAAAGATCTTGCAAAACGCCGACTTTCGATCATCTTTTCCGTGGCGTCCGTTGTGTATTTCATCATCGCGTTTAAGTTCCTAATTCCACTTATCGAAGACCCAAATCGACCTTTTAGTTTATTCAATTACAGCAATCTGGGAGAAACTCCGTTTGAAGCCTTAACCTTCATGTTTTCCCACCCGATCGACACCATTGAACTCTTGTTTACCAATCCTTCTGGCGACGCCTACTACGATGGTGTGAAAGGTGAGTTCTATTTTGTGTATCTTCTTTCGGGAGGTATTTTGTTGTTTCTGCGGCCGCAGTACATGTTGCCACTTGTTCCAATTGTTGCGCAAAAAATGTTCAATGATTCGCCCATTCGATGGGGAATTGCATCCTACTACGATATCGAGTTCGCTGCACTGATGCCTCTTTTGATTGCCTTGGTTTTGGCATCCATGAACTGGAAAAAGGTGGCACTCTTTCTCGGAAGCGTTGCTTGTATTATGTCCGTTTCGATTACGTGGTATAAGCTTGAGCCTTCCCATTGCGAACTACCGTGGGCTGCACAAGGAAAAATTAATCCATTTGTGAGTTCATTCTGGAAATCTGATCTCTCCATTCGTCGAATCAATGAACAGCTCGACAAAATTCCCTCCGATGCTTCCGTTTCAGCAACGGGCAATGTTCTTCCTCATCTTGCTCTTCGCGATGCTCCACATTTCTTGCCGTCCGAACCTAAAAACGTGGAATATATTGTCCTTTTGGATAGGGAAACACACCCCTTCCTCACCGAAGAAGATCTTCGATCCAAAATTCGTACTTGGAAAAGTGACACGACACTTCGCGTTTTCTATGAAGACTCTGAATTATTGATCTTCGAACGGAAAAAGCATTAATTTCGCCAAAAACAGTTTCTATGCCGAAAATGAAATCCATCCTCCTCGGGCTTCCACTTCTCTTGCTTTCCTGTGTTACAACAGAAGAAAATGTTGTCCTTCAGCCAGGCGAAGTTATTTCCGTCGAAATTCCCAAACCAAAAGCAGAAGAAAGCGTTGTCGAACAAAAAACAATAACGGGATCTTTCCAAAGTGTTGAAGGAGTAATGGATCGCCTAAGTTGCTTCTGCTACCACAGTGGTTATGTTACCACAGAAGATGGAGAGCGCATAGCGGTTTGCTTCGAAGAAACAGTTGAAAGCTGCCCAAAAATTACCGTTACGGGTTATCAAACGAGCAAGAAGATTAGCGAAAATGGCGCTTGCTCCGAGGGAATAATGGGCTATTTAAAAGTCCAGAGTTATGTTATTGGCGAAACGGATTACTAAGAATAACGCTTTAGGATTCAGCTTCTTCAGCAAGTAAACGTTCTATGTCGAGCATCAACTGGTCCACCTCTTTCTTGCTGGTTCCGTCGTAGTAACCACGAATTCGTCCTTTTTGATCCACCAAAACAAGATTGTTGGTATGAATAAAATCGGAACCAACATCACCCAAATTTTGAGCTTCTGCCGGTTTGAGGACAAAGAATGATTTTCGCGCGAGCGAGTATAAATCTTCTTTTAGCCCCGTTAAGAAATGCCATTGTCCTGTTTTGGCACCGTGATCTACCGCGTAGCGTTTCATCTGTTCCACCGTGTCTACTTCTGGATCTACCGTGAAACTCATCAAACGAATGTTGTCATTATCCGCAAATTTCAATTGAATTCGACGCATTTGTTCGTTCATACGTGGACAAATTGTTCCGCACGTAGTGAAAAAGTACTCCGCAACGTACACTTTTCCTTCTACCTCTTTTTGCGTAATTACTTCTCCATCCTGATTCAGGAATGAAAAATTCCCAATTCGATGTCCTTTCCCCACACGTAGCAGCTCGGGATCGACCATTTCTTCTTCTAAATCAACGGGATTGATGACCGGTAATGGCTTTTCCTTCGGCAACAACATGAAATAAGCAATTGTTACCCCTGCAACGAACAAAATCAATAGTGCTAAAACTCGTTTCATACTACAAATTTAAGCTTTCCTGTTCCTGTCGCTATCGATTCTGCGAACTTTCTTACATTTATGTCAAAACAAACAAAATGGCAATCAATACAGCACTATTAAATACAATTTGCACCACACCAGGAGCTCCTGGATTTGAACAGCGCATACGCGAACTGGTAATCAAAGAAGTAACTCCACTTGTTGATGAAGTTCAGGTTGACAACATGGGAAATGTTTACGCGATTAAGCGTGGAAAAGGTGATAAAAAAGTAATGATTGGTGCACATATGGACGAAATTGGATTCATTGTAACGCACATTGACGATAACGGATTCATCCGCTTTCATACATTGGGTGGTTTCGACCCAAAAACACTTACCGCACAACGCGTTCTTATTCATGGAAAGAAAGATATTATTGGCGTGATGGCCTCCAAACCTATCCACGTAATGACTGCTGAAGAGCGCAACAAAGTATCGAAAACGAAAGACTATTTTATTGATACGGGACTCACTGCAGAAGAAGTCAAAGAATTTGTGTCGATTGGAGATCCTATTACTCGCGAGCGCGAATTCATCGAAATGGGAAATTGTGTCAATGGGAAATCTTTGGATAACCGTTTGGCCGTCTTCATTTTGATAGAAACACTCAAAAATCTTCAGGACAAAGACGTTCCTTACGACGTATACGGAGTATTCACCGTTCAAGAAGAAGTAGGAATACGCGGAGCGAATGTTTCTGCTATGCGTGTACAGCCCGACTTTGGATTCGGATTAGACACGACAATTGCATTTGATCTGCCTGGAGCATCTGCACACGAAAAAATCACGGAATTAGGAAAAGGAACAGCGATTAAAATCATGGATGCTTCCACTATTTGCGACTATCGCATGGTGAAGTTTATGAAAGAAACTGCTGACAAGCACAGTATTCAATGGCAACCTGAAATTCTAACCGCTGGAGGAACAGACACGGCAGGAATCCAACGAATGACCGAAGGAGGATCAATTGCTGGAGCGGTTTCCATTCCAACAAGACATCTTCACCAAGTCATTGAAATGGCTCATAAGGATGATATCAAGGGAAGCATCGACTTACTTACCGCTTGCATGATGGACATCGACACCTTCGATTGGAACTTTAAATAGCAAATTACCGTTTATCGGATATTTGATGCGATTCAAAGAATAACGCTTCAATCGAACTCGCACCGCAAACGGAATAGTGCGTCAATTCTTATCTTAGAAAATCCAAAAACTATTACTAAAGAAATGATTGACGTAAAAGACCTTCTCGAGAACGAAACGATCAAGGGGCTCTTGAAAAAGTTTGGAGTATCTCCCGAAATGGCTGAATCTGTTGCGAATCAAGCACTGAATGCCATCAAAACGAAATTCAAGAACAATCCGAAGCAGATGTCTAGCTTATTGTCTGACAATCCGAACACGGATGAAGACGAAATAATGGCAAAAGAGGTCGAAAACGACTTTATTGATCGACTCGTGAAAAAAGTAGGTATTCCAGAAAGCCTTGCGAATCAAGCAAAAGGTGCTATTCCTGGAATTTTGAGTCAAGTAACGACTAAATTGACGGAAAAAGGCGGCAACAGTGAAAGCGGAATTGCTGGCATGTTGGAAAACATTACCGACATGTTTGATGGTGACAACGATGAGCCATCAAAAGGTGGAACCGCTAAAAAGAAACCTTCTGGAGGTCTTTCAAATTTGTTTAAGAAGTTCTTCGGAAGCTAACATCGATTTTAGTACGAATAAAAGTACACGCTAAGCAAGCTCATTTCTAGCGAACTTGCGAGGATTTTATATTTTTACAAAGAGGGTTCCGTTCTAGGTCTCCTCTTTTTTAGTTTAAAAAACACAGAAATATGTCAACAACGGCCACGTTTCAAGAAGCAATTGAAAAAGGATATACCTTCAAAGGAGATTCAATTACGCTTGGAGGAGGAAAACTCGGCGAGGAAGCCGTACCGAATACACACATCAAAGTTCCACTTAAAACCTTGAACCGCCACGGACTGATTGCGGGAGCAACAGGAACGGGAAAAACGAAATCACTTCAAGTAATTGCAGAGCAACTTTCGTTGAAGGGAGTTCCTTCACTTTTGATGGATATCAAGGGAGATTTGAGTGGATTAGCCGCTCCTGGAACCACAAATGATTTCATTGAAAACCGGCATGCGGGAATCGGTTTACCGTATGATCCAATGCCACTTCCTGTAGAGTTGATGACAATTTCTAACGGCGATGGAACACGGTTGAAAGCCACCATCACCGAATTTGGTCCCGTACTTCTTTCCAAAATTCTCGGTTTAAACGATACTCAATCGAGTGTGATTTCCTTGATTTTCGTTTTTGCCGACAAAAAGAAATTGCCGCTCATCGATTTAAAAGATTTGCGTAAAACCTTGCAGTACGTTGTGAACGAAGGAAAAGAGGAAATCGCTGCAGAATACGGAGCCGTTGCTTCTTCCACAGTAAACACGATTATGCGAAAAGTAATCGAGCTGGAACAACAAGGCGCCGAAACCTTCTTTGGTGAGCGATCATTTGATCCGGTTGATCTTTTACGAACAGATGAAAATGGACACGGAATGATCTCCGTATTGCGCTTGATGGATATTCAAAGCAAACCGAAATTATTCTCTACGTTCATGTTGAGTTTGCTCGCAGAAATTTACGGGAGTTTTCCTGAAGAAGGCGATCTAGACAAGCCAAAACTCTGCATTTTCATTGACGAAGCGCACTTGGTTTTCGACGAAGCCTCCTCAGCCTTACTCGATCAACTTGAGGTGATTGTGAAACTGATCCGATCGAAAGGTGTGGGCATTTTCTTCTGTACTCAAAATCCGGTGGACGTTCCCGATGATATTCTCGCCCAGCTTGGTCTGAAAGTACAACATGCACTTCGTGCCTTCACGAAAAAAGACCGCGAAGCGATTAAAAAAGCTGCAGAAAACTACCCCATTTCGGAATTTTATGAAACGGAAGATTTAATCACCCAGCTCGGAATCGGAGAGGCACTCATCACAGCACTCAACGAAAAAGGAATTCCCACTCCACTCGCGGCAACGATTTGTCGTGCGCCACTATCTAGAATGGATGTTTTAGAGCCAGCTGAAGTGGATGCACTCGTTTCAAAGTCGAAAATTGCACCGAAATATAACGAAGAAATCGATCGTGAAAGTGCGTACGAAATTCTAACGGGCAAAATTGAGCGCGCTGCCTCCGAGGAAAAACAAGCCGAAGCAAGGGAAGAGCAAGAAAAAGCCGAAGAATTGCTCCGCGAAAAGGAGGCGAAACTGCGCGAAGCCGAACTCAAGCGACTCGAGCGCGAAGAAGCGAAAAGAGAACGTGAAGAAATCAAAGAGCTGGAACGCCTTCGCAAGGAACAAGAACGCGCCAGAAAACAAGAGGAGCGTGAACGCGAACGTATGTGGAAAGACGTTACGCGCAACATTACCAAAGGTGCAACAAGTAGTCGTGGTGGTGGTTGGATTGGCGAACTTACTCGCGGGCTCCTTGGCATTTTGAAAGGAAAATAATTATGAAAAAACGCATCTTGTTTTGTGCACTCGCAACTCTTTTTGTTTCGTGTGGAGACAGCCATTTTGGTGAAGAATTACTGAAAGAAATCAAGGAGCACGAACCTCTAACAAATAACAAAAAGATGAACACATTCTCCGGGCGACCTGTCGTTTTTTATAACGTAGAAAATTTGTTCGATATCAAAAATGATCCTCGAACGAACGACGAAGATTTCACGCCACATGGTTACAAGCAATGGGACGAAGAGCGCTACGAAACGAAATTGGAGCGGATCGAAGATGCACTTTCTGAATTCCAACAATCACCCATTTTGATTGGCTTAGCGGAAGTAGAAAATCGTGCGGTGCTTAAAGATTTAGTGGAAGAAGGAGATTTCGATGACACCAACTACGGAATTGCTCATTTTGATTCTCCTGATCGTCGAGGAATTGACGTTGCGCTGCTCTATGATCAAGATGCCTTCGAGCTGATTAACAGCACCAAATTACGCGTTCGCTTGGCCAACAACCCGAATTTTGCCACCCGAGACATTTTATACGTGGAAGGAGAATTAACAGGAGGTGTCAAAACGCATGTCTTTGTTAATCATTGGTCATCGCGTCGTGAAGGACAGCGTGAAACGGAGCACAAACGCATAGAGGCTGCTGAAACATTGCGCGAAAAAGTCGACGAAATTCTACGTCTGGACGAAGATGCGAACATTATCATTTTGGGCGATTTCAACGATCATCCAACCGACAAAAGTCTTCAAACCATTTTGCGCGCCAAAGAATCGGGTTTCGCAGGAGAAGGAGACCTGATCAACTTGCTATTTGATGAACACGTAAACGGAGAAGGAACCGCCGTACATCAAGGAGATTGGGCAGTTCTCGATCAAATTATAATATCACAAGCAATTTACGACAACCGCTCTGGACTTGGCATTCGTGGAAACGACGCTGAAATCCATTGGGAAGATGACCTCATCTTTAAAAATCGAAGTACTGGCCAAGAAAAGCCGAACGCCACCTACGGTGGAAGAAAATACTACGGTGGCTATTCCGATCACCTTCCTGTTTATATCATACTAAAATAAGACCATGGCATTACTTGACAATCACCGCGCGGGCGGCCCACAAGATTGGGACAAAAAGGAAATCAAGAAGAAAACAGACGATTTATTGGACGAAGTATACGAGTACTCGAAGCGATTGTACGCCGAAGGGAAACGAAGCGTTCTGATTGTTCTTCAAGGAATGGATGCCTCTGGGAAAGATGGTTTAACCCGTACGCTATTTCGCAAAGTGAGTCCTTCATGGGTGAATGTCCACTCTTTTAAAAAGCCTTCGGATAAAGAAATGGCGCACGATTTTCTGTGGAGAATTCATCAATGCACTCCTGAAAAAGGGACAATTACGGTGTTCAACCGATCGCATTATGAAGACATTTTAGTGCCCTCTGTTTACGGCTATATCGATCAGGAAACAATCGACAAGCGCTACGAGCAAATCAATCAGTTTGAACAATATCTTGAAGCGAACGGAACAACGATTTTGAAGTTTTACCTCAACGTCAGCTACGAAAAACAAGAGGAAAAACTCCTAGAACGCATCAACACGAAGGAAAAGCATTGGAAACACAGCGACGGCGATTGGGAAACGCGCGAAAAATGGCACGAATTCATGAAGGTCTACGATACCCTTTTTGAGCGCTGTAATGAAGTTCCTTGGCACATTATTCCGTGTGATCACAACTGGACGAAATTGTATTCGGCTGCGGACATTCTCATCAAAACGCTGAAAGAGATGAATCCACAATTCCCTGAATTGGATACGGAGCATTTTACACCCGATTATTCGAAATCGAAGTATCGTTATTAAGCATCGGTTTGATTCGGCTCGATCTTGTTGGATTCGCACCATTCTTGGTATCGTTTCGGAAAGAAGAAAATTTGCTCAACCAAGTTTCATGCAGCTCTTCCAAACCGAAAGTTCTGAATAAAATCAAAGAAATTCTGAAGAATAATTAAACGTCTTTGTCCAAGACCTTTGGAATACGGAAGTAATCAGAATCGCGTTGCGGTGCATTTTTCAATGCTTGCTCTTGCGTTACGGTACGCGCAGGAATATCTTCACGCAGACGGTTAATTTCCGTTGACATGAAAATCAGAGGTTCCACGCTTTCCGTGTCCACTTCTTGCAGCTTATCCATAAACGTGATAATGCGTTCCAAGTCTGCTTGAATAGCTCCCTTTGCTTCTCCCTCAAACTCTAAACGAGCGAGGTGAGCAATATGATCCACAGTTTCTTCGGTGATTTTCATGCTGCGAAGATAGGAAATTTTGGTATCGAAAATCGATTATTAGAACCACTTTCCACCATTCATTGGCTTTTTTAACATGCTACGTACCTTGTCGAGAGTTTTCTTGCTTCCACGTTCTTTCGGTTCAGTAAGAACCGATTGTTTTTTATGCGAACGATTCCGACGCTTTTCGCGATATGCGTTTTCTTCGCTCCAGTACACTCCTTTTCGTTTAGTTTGATCGAGAACAGCAGGATCATCGCTTACGCTCTCCAGTTGGGATATTGCATTCAACGAAATCGCTTCTACCTCGTCTTCAAGTGCTTCTTGCAATAGGAGAACCGCATCGTGGGAGCCACATTCTGCGAAATAACTCACGGCGAGGTTTCGCACATCATACCGTCCATTTCGAAACGCCCAAACAATCATCTCCCAATCCGATTCATGCATCAGTTGTTCCATTTGCTTTACGTTGAGATCGAGCAAACCCATTTTTAAGAAAACCGTACGAAGCGACATTGATTGAAAATACGAAAATTGATGCACAAAAAAACGCGCTTCCATCGATCGAAAGCGCGTTACTTGTTATTTTATTTCTTGTTGACTTAAATTCGTTTCACACGAACAGCATTCATTCCCTTCATTCCACGTTCCAACTCGAACTCTACGTTATCACCCTCGTTGATACTGTCTTCCAATACCCCGTTGATGTGAACAAAGTAGCTTTCTCCTGTTCCTTTTTCTTTGATAAATCCAAATCCCTTGTCATGATTAAAGAAATCAACTCTTCCTTGATGAAATGGTGAAATTTCTTCTTTCTCACGCTTCGGAACACCTAATTCGATGTTCTCAGCTTTCACTTCTTTCTTTTTCGCAGTTTCATCTGGCGGAGTATCCGTAATGTTTCCGAATTCATCCACGTAAGCAATCATGTTTTCGAGTCCTCCTCCAGAAGAATTCGCTTTGCGCTCTTCTTTTTTGAGTTGCTTTTCTTGTCTCTTCTTTAATCGTTTTTTTTCTTTTTCTTTCTTGTTAAACGTCTGTTGGGATTTTGCCATTCTATATTTTTCGTTATTAGTACCGTCTGGCACTTTTTGTAAAGGTACGGGATTAATTTCAGGAAGTCCAATTTTGAGACGGAATCCTTAAAAATGACTCGATTATAAACTCCTGAAGTGCCCGAATGACGTCAAATGACTAATCAATACGGTAAATATCCATGATTCCTTCCAAGATGGTCTCAAAATCAACGTTTAAGTCGATTAAATGCCCCGAGTGGATATCGAATACCCAACCGTGAATTTTCAAGCCTCTCTTCTTGTATGCTCGCTGAACCTCCGCTGTTTTAGCAACATTGATGCATTGTTGTTGAACGTTCAATTCTACCAATCGACGGTAACGTTGCTCTTCATCTGTGATTGCATCCAATTCTTCCTGGTGCGTACGGTATACATCGCGAATGTTTCGTAGCCATGGGTTCAAAATACCCAAATCTTGCGACGCCATTGCCGCTTTCACGCCTCCACAGTAATAATGTCCACATACCACAACGTGTTTCACTCCCAGGTGAACCACTGCATAATCAATAACCGACATTACATTCAAGTCCGTGTTGGGAACCATGTTTGCAATGTTTCGATGAACAAAGATATCTCCCGGTTGTGCACCAATTAACTCTTCCGCAGTAACACGACTATCGGAGCATCCTATGTATAGAACTTCGGGAGATTGTCCCTCGGAAAGGTTTTTAAAATAGTCCTTGTCTAATTCAAGCTTACTATTCACCCATTCCTTATTGTTCTCAAAAATCTTATCTATGTTCATCTGTCTGATTAATATAATTTGGACTAAAATAGTCACTCCTTTCGAGAATCGAAAAGAAGAAAAACAACTATTTCTTCAACTCTGGATATTTCTCCAAAAGAGGAGCGTTCAACAAGTCGTAGCAGTACCTTCTCAACTCATTTTGATCCATGCTTGCGACTTTCTCGGCAGAAATGTAATCGTGCATGTAGACCTGACTCAAGCCGGGTCGCGCTGGCCCCAAAATGAACGTTGGGTCCGAAAACAACAAATGATTGTTCAAGAGCGTAAGCGGAACGATGGGCAGGTTTAGGTTCTTTGCTAGCTGAAAAGCGCCCGACTTAAACGCCTTCATTTTTGGGTTAACATTCGGTATTCCTCCTTCTGGGAAAATCACAATCGACCATCCCTTTCGAACTTCTCGCGAAGCGTGCACCAACGATCGCGCAGCTTTCACACGATCTCCTCGATGTACAGGAATATTAAGACGCTTGAAGTACACGCCAATAATTGGGTAGCGCAGCAATTCACCTTTTCCTAAAAACAAAAATTCATTCTGCGGTAAAATGGAATACATGAGGAAGATGTCCAGATACGACAGGTGATTTGCCAAGATAATGTACGGTCCTTTCGGCAAATCTGCCTTTCGAACACGCTTCACATGATAGAAGCACAGTATGCGAAAGGTCCAGCTCCAAACAACGAACACTTTAAATGCTCGTTTCTTATTTCGATCGCTGAAAAGCAAAGGATAAATGAAGGGAAAAAACAGAATCGCCATCACTGCGAACAGAATGCCCACATAGAGCTTCCAGATTAATGAAAAAACACCCAACACTTTTTGCATAAATCAAATATAGAAATTCCCCCCAGTTAGGTTGAGTGAAATATCATTGAATTAACTAATTTCGTTTGAAAATTAATAAACGTTATGGCGCGCATACTGACAGGGATTCAAAGTACAGGAACACCACACTTGGGAAATTTGCTTGGAGCAATAATTCCCGCTATCGAATTGGCGAATGATCCTGAAAATGAATCGTTTTTGTTCATTGCAAATTTGCACACACTTACTCAGATTAAAAATGCTGAGGAACTGAGAACCAACACCTACTCTGTGGCAGCAACATGGTTAGCATTCGGACTGGATATCGAAAAGACCGTGTTTTACAGACAAAGTGATATTCCTGAAGTGACAGAGCTTGCCTGGTATTTGAATTGCTTCTTTCCGTTCAAGAGACTTCAGTTGGCTCACGGTTTTAAGGATAAAGCAGACCGTTTGGAAGATGTGAACTCAGGATTGTTCATGTATCCAATGTTGATGGCTGCAGATATTTTACTTTACGACGCAGAGATTATTCCCGTAGGGAAAGATCAGTTGCAGCACATTGAATTTACGAGAGATGTTGCTTCTCGTTTTCACGCGAAAATGGGTGAAACCTTTGTGCTTCCAGAAGAAAAGCTTCAGGAAAACACCATGTTGATTCCTGGAACAGATGGTGAAAAAATGAGTAAAAGTCGCGACAACTACATCAATATTTTCTTGCCTGATAAAAAGCTACGCAAGCAGGTGATGCGCATCGAAACAGACTCAAAAGGACTGGAAGATGTAAAAGATCCTGACACATGTAACATCTTCGCTTTGTATCGAATTTTGGCCACTTCGGAGCAACAAGAAGAAATGCGAAAAAACTATCTTTCAGGTGGTTATGGCTACGGACATGCGAAGCAAGCACTTTTCGAATTGATCATTGATAAATTTGCGCAAGAGCGCGAGCGTTACAACTATTTGATGGATCATCCAGAAGAAATTGAAGCAGCTTTGAAAATTGGAGAAGATAAAGCACGAAAAGTAGCCTCAAAAGTACTCTCAAGAGCGCGTGAAAAAGTTGGTTACTAATGTCCATTTTTTTCTATCTTTATCCTCTAAACATAAGCTAATGCGGTATTTCCGACAACTACTAGGCGTGCTAACCCTGCTCGCTATTGCTTCCTCTTGTGGAGGCTCATCCGAAAATGCAACAGAAGACCTTGACGCAAAGGGAGGTAAACGATACGGTGGTGAATTTACATTTATGACACCAGAAAAAATTGGTGATCTCGTTCCAATGTACGTTGGGGACATCTACAACTCACGCGTTGTTTCTCAAATTTATGATCCAATCATGGCATACGATCCCGTTACGGAAAGTGTTGTTCCTGGGGTTGCCGAAAGCTTCACGAAAAGCAGCGATGCTAAAGTTTACACCTTCAAAATTCGTAAAGGAATTACATTTCATAAAGACGATTGTTTCGACGGAAAAACCGAAAAGTTAACCGCTGAAGATGTTAAATACACACTCGATCTAGCTTGTTCAGGATCAAAGAAGAACCAAATTGGGCACATTTTTAAGTTGCGTATTGTTGGTGCCGCTGAGTTCTACGAGCAAACAAAAGACGTAGAAGAAATTCCTTCTGAAGGAGTGTCGGGAATCAAAGTGTTGGATGACTACACCTTGCAAATTACGCTACTGAACCCGTCTCCAGGATTTGACGTTATTTTGACCAACCCTAACTTGGGAATCGTGTCGAAAAAGGCCTTCGAACATTATGGCGATAAGATCGTTGATCATGCTGTAGGTTCTGGTCCTTTCATGTTCGAATCAAATTCGGGTGACAAAGTACGATTGATCCGAAATCCACATTATTGGAAAAAGGATGAATTCGGAAATCAGCTTCCCTTTTTATCCAGTGTGGTAGTGAAGTATGCGAAGAATAAGAAAAGTGAACTGATTGCATTTGGAAAGGCTGAAACAGATTTGGTTTTGGAAATTCCAGTTGAAAACATTGAGAACATCCTTGGTTCCTTGAAAGATGCACAGGACGGGAAAAACATTAAGCATAAGGTAGACGGCGAAGCCAGTATGAGCATGTCCTACATTGCTATGGCTTGTCAAAGTGATGAATTTAGTGATGTTCGCGTTCGTAAGGCCTTCAACATGGCTATTGATCGCGATGCGATTATCGACAATGCCTTGGAAGGAGAAGGTTGGCCAGCAGAAAACGGATTTGTGCCGAAAATGGCAAACTACGACAATACAGCGGTAGATGGACACACATACAACGTTGATGCGGCACGAGCATTGATGCGTTCGGCAGGATATCCAAACGGCGCCAATTTCCCAACGCTTGATTTCTACGTGAACACGAAGGAAGGTTCAGGTGTACACAAGATGTGTATCGCCATCAAGAATCAACTGAAGGAAAACCTCAATGTCAACCTGAACATCAAACTATGTTCGTTGAATGAGCGAGCTGCGGCCATTGAAAGTGGTGAAGCCAAAATCTGGAGAGCTGGATGGGTTGCTGATTTTCCAGACCCAGAGAATTTCTTAGGATTGTTCTACGGGAAAAACGAAGGCGAAAACATGAATCCGTACAACTTTGAGAGCGATGAATTCGATAAGTTGTTCGTGGAGGCAAGCCGAGAGCAAAATCCAGAAAAACGCGAAATGCTTTACCAACGATGTGATCAGTTGTTGATTGATCAGGCGGCGGTTATTCCAATTTTAACGGATGATCACGTAGTGATGATCAATGCACGTGTGCGTAATTTTAAGGCGAGTCCTTTGGAATCTTTGGATTTGACGTCTGTTTACATCAAAGAGCCATTGAAGAACGATTAGTTCGACTTTAAGCGTTCAATACTTCCTTGACTATTTCGTAGGCTTCAATTTTCTCTACGCCTGGCACGTGAATTCGAAAGTAGCTGATCATTGTTTCCAATGCTGCAATGCGTACTTGTTTCGTGTAGTTTTTTTGTTCCCAGCCCAAAATATGTGCTTTAATCAGCTCAGCGACTTCGCCAGAAACAACGGCATATTGTGATCGCAGTATTCCTTCGTAGCGTCCTTCATCTAAATTGAAGTGCGGATGATCGTCATTTTCAATGAAAGGTTGAACGCCCATCCATTCAGCCAAATCAATCATAAAGAACACGGGAATCAATTGTGACTCCTTCGAAGCATTTAACTTGCGCACGGAATCTTCCAAAAACCGAAACAAGGCAGCGTCCTTTTCATTGAGGTGTACCACTTTTCGAATCACCTCCGCCATAAAAAACGCAATGGTTCCTTTCACGGGATCAAATTGAAAATCAGTGGGAAATGCAGGTTCTGCTGCTGTTAGTTGGAGCAAGTCACTTTCCTTTCGATCGTAGTACGTCAACTCACTCACGCCCATTGGGAATAAGTTGTGTGCTTTCTTCTTTCCGCCTTTAAAAATGAACTTTTTCAAGCCATTTTCTTGTGTGTAAAAAGAGATGATCAAACTCGTATTGGAGTATGAAATACGGTGAAGAAAAATACCAAGATCGGTTGATTTCATACGAAACTTGTTCGGTTTAGCGTACAACCAGTACTTTACCGACCTTTCTGCCCTTCCCTTCGTTCGGAGCTGTCCAAATGAGGTAAACTCCCGTTGAAACAGGATCACCGTTAAGTGTTTTCACATCCCAAGTGGCTGTGCCACCGTTTGACGTTGTTTTGTACACCAAATTTCCAGCGGCATCCGTAATTTTCACATCTGAATCATACTGAATTCCTTGCATGGTTACCACACCTGTGAAATCAGGTCGAACTGGATTTGGGAATACTGTCACATCCTCATAATCGCGGCTTTTACCTTCCGTTGCATCCGTTCGGTACGAAACCAAACCTTTATCGGTTACGATAAACAACTCACCCGTATTCTGATCGAGTTCCAATTCGATAATGCTATTCGAAATCAATGGTGAATTTTCGACGGTAAACTGCTCCACTATTTCGAGTCCATCGGCAGACAACAATACAAGACCTGAATTTTCCGTAGCCATCCATTTTCGGTTGGCTCCATCCACTTCGATGTCCGTAATCGCGGTTGCTCCAAGAACGTATTCGACATTTCCTTCAAACTCTACTTTGATTCGCTGCGCATTGTAATCTCCCGCAGAAGCACCAAAAGCACTTTCTGCATTGTACAATACTGCAAACCCAGCATCGGTTCCAATCCACAATTCATTATCTAAATCTACCGCAAGTGCTGTTACACGATTCGATGGCAGTGCTCCTGTATTTTCACCTGTTGTTAAGCGAATCATTTCATCATCGCCTAAGTCGGTCGGTGTACCGTTATCCTTATATCCATACAAGCCGACGTCTCTGAAGGAAACCCATTTGTTATCTTCATTATCAATTACGAGTCGTTGCGAGAACTGTCCTTTCGCTGCAGAACCAAGGTCGAATACTTGCCAATCGCCATCAGATGTGTATACTTTGAGGGGTTCGTTTGTTCCACCATTGAGAATCCATAAATTTCCTTGCAGATCATATTCGAGACCTGTAATCAACGAAGATCCTATTCCGACGTTGGTTGGCTCCAATGCCGAATTGTATGGTGTTAAGGTATCAGCCGTACCGTTTGCCTCATCAAAGATCGTTAAAGGTGTATACGACCATGAACCTATGGCAAATTTCTCTTTATCTCTAGGGTTAATTGCTACCGAAAGGTAATCCCAAATTCGGCCTGGTGCCCATTCCTCTGTATTTGCTTCGTTAAACAACTTCCATTCTTCATCTTCGAAGGAATAAACACCACTACTTTTGAATGTCGGTCCATTTCCTGCTGCTGCTCCACAGGTCACAATGAGTTTTCCTCTGGACCAATCCATCCCGTAAAATTCTCCTCGTGGCGGACCCGAGAACACCAAGTTATCAATCAAACCGCCGTATACATGTACCGAACCAAATCCATCATCAGCGATCCAGTATTCTCCATCATCTTCCACCATACGGTTCACATTTGTCGTTCCAAAAGGATATCCCGACAACACGTATTCATGTCCATATGATTCATTGTAAATAAAAGAACCTCCGGCGTAGTGTATCGTCAGGTTTCCATCCAGCACATCCATTCCATTGATTTGCATCGTGAAACTCTCGTTGATCACCGACTCCATGCTTGTTTCCGTTACACGGTACACCGAGTCTTCACCGTAGGTGTCAGCCGCATAAAGGATAAATAGCTCACCATGTGCCACATCCATTTCCTGATAACGCACAGCGGATGAAGTGATCGTTGGGATGCGCGTATCTATCGTCCATTGAGCAGGGTCCGGCAACGCAACATTATTGATATCTCCGATATACATCATGTCTTCAGTAAGGGCAAAGATCGTGTCATTTCTAAATGCTACATCCATTACAGCTGCATTTCCATTTGTTGGATAATACGTATCGCGCACTTCGCTTTTTACAGGGTCAATTTTCACGATTCCGAATCCCGTTGCGAAATAGAGGTATCCATTGTATTCTACAATTTTGAATATTTGCTTAGAACCTTGTACTTCAGCCAATTTAATGGCAGGAATATTCGTCACCTTATTATTGAGAATGCGATCAATGTTTCCATTTTCATACCCAATAAATACAGCATCATTCACCGTTGAATGTCCCAAACAAGAAACAGTGATATCGGATAATCCTGTAACGGCATCCCACGTAGAAACTTCTTTTGAGCTTTCGTCGTATTCCGATACTCCATTTCCAAAAGCGGTGAACACTTTACCGTTGGTTTTCACCACATCAAAGGCTTGCTTGGCGGGTATATGAAGTCTCCATTCTCCTGTTCCAATTTGGCTAAAAGCAGCAAAGGAAGTCAGTACAATACATGAAAGTAGTAATCGCATTCTTATGAATATTTGCGTTTTAAACGGCATTGAAACAAAAATATTTGATTTTCGGGGTTTTTGGTTGAACAAAGTGATAGTTTTTGATGGTAATTTCACGGTAACTGTTAATTTTGGGTTTCCATCAGCAATAAATCTTGCTCGATCGGCCCCGTGGCGCAACTGAATAGCGCATCAGATTTCGGCTCTGAGGGTTACAGGTTTGAATCCTGTCGGGGTCACAACATAAAATCCTGGTCCTTTGGACTGGGATTTTTTATTTGGCGTTGAGAAGGTTTGCTTGTGAATTGCGCAGGATTTGCAAATCCTGCGCAGCGGCTGATTAAGCTACTGAAAAGTGAATATCTCTAAAACTCACCTAAGAACTTTACAATCGTAACGGTTTATAAAATTGTTAGACGCTATCAAATTTAGACTCAACAGCTAAGTGCATTTTAGTTCAAAATTTATACTATCTTCCACATCTATTCACGAATTATTATATGCCACATAAAACATTTTCTGGAAAATGGCGAGTGCCATCTGACACTGAAAGTAAACCACAATCATTTTCGGGAATTCTTAACATTTATGAAACGGGAATTATCACCCTTGAATTTACACTAGAACGTAATGAACAAGAAAAAGTGATTCCCGGTTTAGGGCAACGCCTCAGACAAATAAACAATCAAGCACCAATCCCCTTAATAACAGGATATGCTAAAGACTTAGAAACAAATACTGATATAAGCTTTACGTTGTTTGATCTTGAAGTTATAGGCTATTCAAGAAGTGGACTTACTCATATAACATTAGAAGCAAAATATGCCACCACAGTTTTGCAATTCAAAAAAGAGGATGGCGTAAAGTTTCAATCTTCAATGATGAAATTTGAAGGAATAGATGAGTGGTTGGACGAAAATGGTTTCGAGATTTCCAGCGTTGATGACCCCTACCTCTATAAAACTAATGTAGAATACATTCAACCTGAACCTATTAACATTGTTCAATCAGTATCGGAACAAGTCTACTTTTATTTTCGCGCCAAGTCCCCAATGATTGCTAACTCCAATCGAGTTACTATAGATCAATCCATCTTTATCAACTGGGAAACTGAAGAACCCAAGACCATTGAGGAACTTATTTCTTTCTCCGATCGAATACAAAACTTCTTTTCTTTCATTTCTACTTACCCAACTAAAAGGTTAAAACATGAAATTCGCGTTTTGAAAGGAAAGTATGATAAAGAAAATCATATGGGATATTTAAGCCTAGAATTCTATTACAAGGACAGGGCAGCTAAATTTGAAGATCACGCAAAAAAGAGTGATTTTTTATTTACGTATTCAACGTTTGGAGATCAATCTATTGAAATTCTCGCAAACTGGATTTTTATCTATGAAAAGTATAGAATTGCTTTGGATCAGTATTTCGATATGAAGTACAATAAAAACATTCATTTGACGTCTCGTTTACTTACGTTAACGTCGATTCTTGAAATTACTTACGTTAAGCTATTCGACGACGACCCAAGAAACCTTACTTTAAAACTTAATAATCTCATTAATCGAAAAGAGCGTGTTTTCAATTCCTTGAAAATCTCAAAAGATAATATGATTGAACAAATCGTATCCGTGCGAAAGTACTTTGTTCATGGAAATACTTCTCGGTACTTTAATGAAGAAAACACCTCCCAAAAATCACTCTTAACTTTTTCAGTACAACTTGAAAATATCTTTAAAGTGTATATTCTATCTGAACTTGGTATTGGGGATGAAGAAGTCACAAAGATGATTGCCCGTCAGCCATGGAAATGGGGACAAACATAATTTGAGATGCTCCCCAATATCAGTACAGTTTTTCAACAAACTAGATGGTTTTGTATAGTAGATAAGTCTTCCAAAAAGTTAGAACTTTCGACCATAGGGGTCACAACGTAAAATCCTGTTCCTTTGGACTGGGATTTTTTATTTGACATTGAGAAGGTTTGCAAATCCTGCGCAGCAGGGCGAATAAGTGCTTTAACTACTACGTGGCTTCGTTGTTATCAATTCAATTTGTACATTCGAACGGCCTATAAACAACCAACACGGGTAACCAAAAGTGGTTAGATTAGATTTATCAAATGAAGGATAAGAACATTCTCAGACTCCACAAGCATCTTTCTGTACTGCTTGTGGTAATAAGCTTTGGTCTAGCACAATAAAAAATGAACCGATTATTCCAACATTATGAAGGTGAGGTCACAGCACTCCGTGGCAGTAAGATACGAAGTATGAAAAGTCTCCGTGATAAAGAAAGTCAGAACGTGTTTTTGATTTGGATAGAAACGGATAATTCCTGGCTCAGAATGTTTATCGATGGCAGTTATTGCAGCATTGACGAATACGGCCATGATGCGTCAGGTAATGATCGTGATGCATTTGAAGGTCTGCTCATCGAGCATAAAACATGGGAGGATGACGTAAACATCCTAAAAGCGGAAGTTAAGTCGAATGATTTACCCGAAATCAGATTGTCTATTGAACTGTCTAATCGTGAAACCTTGATTTTAGATTGTAACAACGATGCATTTTGTACGTTCGCAGTAAAACCCCCAGAGGCGTAAAAGATCCAGATACTGCTATGGGTGAAACAACCGAGGAGGGTTGATTCGTTCCAAATTCTGTACTTTCATGTCGATGTTCACTAATTCGACTCGAATGAATAAAATCTTTCTCTTTTCTATTTTGATCATAACTGCGTGTTCCGAAAATGTCGAAGAACCAGAAATCAAAGTACAACAAAGTCATCAGTTAGAGGAAAGCTCATCACCCGATGAAAACACAAATGGTCAAAACAGTAAGCAGTCAGATGTCAATGCAAACGCAGCAGAGCAATGGTTGAGAAACGCTTTAACCTATTATTTCGCACAAGAATTAAGCGACCGATCTACGATCACGACGAGTGATTTTGACGAGTACAAAGGTGACATGATGAACGCCTATTACACGCATGGAATTCCCATGGATTCTTTGAAGAAAAAATGGGGGCACAAATACGAAGTTTCCAAAGAAAAAGCCCTCGACGGTTTTCTGATTAATGCGCATGACTACATCAACATTGTAATCAACAAGTGCGAATTGATTTCATCCAACGAAGGAAAATATATTTTTAACGTGATCTTGTACGATACTGGTTTCGAAACATACTCGGAATCGGATTTAACCGTAATCCACCACAAAGGTTCTTTCGCGATTGACGACTCAAAAGAATTTTTTTAGTCAATCCTGAAAACGCTTAAATTTCCCTCTGACCTGAAAAATTAGTTCGTGCAAAAGCCCTGTGCCAACGATACTGTGACATCCAATAAATGATCAAACAGTCTCTACCAATTCCTGAGATGAACCATCCATAAAGCGTATCTTCGTACCGAAAAGAACTCGCATAATATTCGAAGGGATGTCCCCTCCGCAAAAGGAATGAATAACGAAGAGAAAGCCATACGCACCACTTACTTCAGTATTATTGGAAATACTAGCTTGGCGTTGATCAAGGGTTTGGCCGGCTTTTTGGGAAATTCCTACGCGTTAATTGCTGATGCAATCGAGTCTACCGCTGACATCTTTGCGTCCCTACTCGTACTCTTTGGCCTGAAGTACGCGAAACGTCCCGCCGATGAAAATCATCCTTACGGGCACGGGAAAATCGAACCGCTAATCACTTTTTTGGTCGTTGCATTCCTTGTTACTTCTGCTACGGTGATTGCATACGAGAGCATTCTCAACATTCAATCGCCACAAGAAACTCCGAAACCGTGGACACTGATTGTTTTGGGCAGCATCATTCTTTGGAAAGAAATCTCCTATCGAATTGTCATCAAAAAAAGCAAGGAAACCAACAGCTCTTCGCTTAAGGCCGACGCATGGCACCATCGAAGTGATGCGATTACATCCATAATGGCTTTTCTGGGAATTTCGGTTGCGCTCTTCTTTGGAAAAGGCTTCGAAACAGCCGACGACTGGGCCGCACTGCTCGCTTCCGGCTTTATTCTCTACAACAGCTACCTGATTTTCCGCCCTGCACTCGGAGAAATCATGGACGAGCATTTATACGATGATCTGTTGGAAGAAATTCGAGAAGAATCCATGAAAGTACCTGGAATTCTCGACACCGAAAAATGCTTCATCCGCAAAGCGGGAATGAAATTTCACGTTGATTTACACGCTGTTGTCGATGGAGAAATGACCGTTACCGAAGGACATTACATCTCGCATCTGCTGCAAGACCATCTCAAAAATAACCTTCCGAATTTGGGACAAGTGCTTATCCATATCGAACCGAAGGAGAAAAACTTTCCCGAAAGAACCGATTGATTTCTACTTCGCGACTACTAGCTTTTGTTGAGCCAGCATGGAACCATCCCGATAAACACCAACAAAGTAAACGCCTTCTGAAAAATCCGCTAGTGAAATCTTGATCGCTACATCGCTTGCTGATACTTCTGACGAGTACACCAATTGCCCCATCATATTCCGCAATTCGATGCGATCCGCTTCCGTTTCAAGTTCAATCGTTGTGAGGTCCCGAGCTGGATTCGGATAGATCGCGAACGACACCTCATCCATTTCGTCCAGCGCGTTGTAGTAGTTGCAATCAATTTGTTGCGTCACGTTGTTGACGCGCGTGGTGATGAATGACTTCAATCCGTAGATGGTTCCACCTCCAGGTCCTCCACCAAATACTACGTCGCTTGAAATATTGTTATCGAAATCAGTATTGCTGAACATTTTGTTGTTATCCGCATACACATCCGCTTGAATCAAATTGTACAGCGCATCGATTTTCTCGTCGAGGTACGCATTATTGAAGTAGGTATTGATCAAATCACACAATTCATTTTTGTATTCCGTATTGAAAACAGGATCAGCAAAAATGCGCCCCAAAAGTGGCCGATCTGAATCGTGGTACTCCACATCCAACGTAGTTGTCGTTTGTCCATTTGCGTAAGAACCGAAGGCTTCATTGGCATCCCACTTGACCCATTCCCATTTGTTGGTCGTACTGTTGTGATAGAGATAATAGTTCCGTGCAGATCCTGTGTAGCTATCCAAATTCCCAAATAAATTGTCGATGGCAAACGAGCGCAATAGCTCCTGTTCCTCGAAATAAGATGAAAACAAACTTCCAAACTCCGCATCAGTTGAGTTATTGATGAAATCAAGGAGTTGAATAAGATCCGTCCAGTCGTTCGCTGTTTCATTGGTTTTTAACTCGTAGCGATCGGCGTAGTCAGCCGCTGTATCGCCATAATACACTAAATCTGCTGGTGTAGATGCTCCTCCAGGGCCACCACCAAAATTATCGCCAGCTTTGAACAGGTTTCCATCATCGTCGAGAATCGCCCAGTCCAAAAATTGATCATCGATTTGCTCGACCACCGTGTAAAAACCAAGTAGAGTTCCGTTGATGTATAAATTGGCAAAATTCGTTCGTGGCGCCTTGACACCTGCATCGTGACAGAAATCGAAAAACACCTTCTCACGCATGCACGATGGATCTTTAAATCCATTGCTCAAATTGAGTTTTTTAATGCCATCAAAATTCTGTCCTGAAGCGTACTTGTTGAAATCAATCTTGAATGGCTTCTTGTCGTTCGGATGATTGTATGTTGAATTCCCTTTGAATCGGACAGCAATGTTGGGAAACGAGCGCGTACCATCTATGGTTGTGATAGTCATGTCGGAAGCCATGTACGTTCCCGTAGCATAATTATTGACTAGGCTGTCCCAATAGCCCGTTTGGCTAAAATTCAATTCGATTGTCATTACTTGATCGGTAGCAAAAAGGCTATCTCCTTCAATCTGCGCAAACGAGGCAAAACAAAAGGAAGTAGTCGCGAGTAAAAGGGCGGTTTTTATCATCTTCATAGTGTAACTTTTGTATGTTAGTAGCCCTCTTTTAGAAAAACTTGCGCTCTCTGGTCATTTTTTTCTTCAGGCTTTTAACTTTGAGTGTAACCCACATCACTCGACCTTCTCAATCTATTTTATACTTTTAAAAAAAGATTCAATTTTCATTCTATGAAACCAAAACACCTATTGCCATTATTGAGTGCAGCAGTACTGATCTCAGCCTGCTCAGAAGAAACCAAACAGGACGAAATGGACGGTCATCACACGAAAAAGCTCGAACACCACGGAGGACATCATGATGGACACGGGCATAAAACCCACTCTGCAAACGAATACATGCACCAGTCTTCCACCGAAGAATTGATTGAGCGATTCGAGTCGCCAGAGCGAGACGAATACCAACAGCCAGAAAAAGTAGTCGATTATTTGGGTGATCTAAACGGCAAGCGCATTATGGATATTGGTGCAGGGTCAGGTTATTTTTCTGTCAAACTTGCTGCGGCAGGAGCCAATGTAATCGCAGCAGACGTAAGTGATGAATTTCAAAAAGCCTTAAAAAAACGCATCGAGGAAAACAACATTGACAATATCGAGTTGCGCAAAATTCCCTTTGACGGACCGAAATTATCGGATCAAGAAGTCGACATGGTGCTTATCGTAAACACTTATCATCATATCGAAAACAGACCCGACTACTTTTCTAAAGTGAAAAAGGGGACAAAAGACAACGGAGAGTTGGTTATTATCGATTTTTTCAAAAAAGAAACACCTGTTGGACCGCCCGTTGATCACAAAATTTCAAAAGACGTGGTCATTTCAGAGTTGAAAAAAGCAGGATACACCGAGTTTGATGTCAACGTAGATTTATTGAAGTATCAGTACATTATCAAAGCGAAGTAGTGATGCGCCTTTTCTACTTACTGGTATTGTTTTTGGCTTTTTCATGCGAAAACAGTGCCGTTGAAAGTTCATCTATCAGTAAAAACACCCAGCCTGTTTCCGACCAAGCAGAAACAGCTTTCCAACAATTGTGTACCTCTCTTCCAACCGTTGAACTCCCCTTTTCAATGTACTGCGAAGATTGCTGTGCGCATCCTGACACTTCAATTCAACGAAAAATTCAACACTACTTGCCCGAAGGATCTTCTTTCATGGGAATCATCGAACAAAACAATGATTTCATTTCCGTTTTAACCACCTATCCCGCCGATTGGATTATTCCAGCCGTTGTTGTTTACAATTCAGAAGGAGAAAAAATAGATGAAGAAATCTTTCTCGGTGGATACTGTGGAAGTGATTTTGGCTTTATGAGTAGACAGTATTTTTACATCAATACTTCTCGAAAGTTATTAGAAATCGATTCTATCTTCACCTTAGAGATTGATCCAGAAACCTTTGAAACGATCGATACCACAAAAACGGAAATTAAGATCAAGAAGTTTCAGATCAACGCAAGCGGAATTCAAAAACAAGAATAAACTCCATTCATGTCGGTACCCAGAAGTTAGTAAGCTGGTCGAAAAGTTAGAACATTATTCTTAAATTGCTTCCACCCTTCCTTTATTCAACCAATAAACTGAAACTAAATGGGAATTTTTGACATCTTCAAACGAAAAGAGACACCCAATGAGGAGCGTCCAGCGGAATACACGCGTGCTTTAGAAAAGTACAATGAAGGTAATTATCAGGAATGTTTAGGCGCTCTCGTTGGAGGCTTTGACACCAATGTTGATTACCAACCTTTCTACGAACTCGCTATAAAAGCCTTGGAGGCTTTGGGCGGTGGAGAGGAGGCGCAGCTTTTCAAAAATGCTCTGAACGACTTTAATTCTGCCGAATCCTTCAAAAATCTGGGAGTTCATTTCTTTCAAGAAGGCCATTATAATCTTGCTTTGCCTTTTTTCCGAAAAGCGGTACAACTCAACCCAAATGATTCGGACACGGTTCACGATTTGGCAATTGTTTTAGCCAGAAGGTTTCAGATTAAAGAAGCGATAACGGTGCTTGAATCCTTCGATCCAACTACAGATTTCTGGAATTATTGGTTCTGGTGCAAACTTAAAATACTCGCTGGAGAAACAGATGGAGTTGAAAGTGGGCTGAATCAACTCACTGCAATACTTGATCAAGAACCGAATCAGGAAGCCATTCGAACGCCGAGAGAAAAACTTGAAGAAGTAAAAGAGTGTTTAAAACGCTTTGAAGCCATTGGAAATCCGCGCACCGATATACAGGATTGGCATTTCATTCAATATGGTGGTGTAATCTTGGATTATTTTGATGAAATAGATGATTTTGTGGCCGGGGGCAGATACGTGGCACTTTGGGGCGGAAATGAAACCCTCAAGGATGTGATTTTCAAGCTGGACAAGCACCTTAGTAATTGCTCTATTTCGATCGACCGTATCTATGCATTAGAAGATCGAAGCTCCCAAATTGTGGGAATGGCCATTGCCAAACATCTTGGAAAGTCATGTGAAACCTATTCCGCTAATGTGGATGCTAGCAACGCGATGATTGTTGCTGCAAACACAAGTGATTTCAATCCGTATTCGGAGTTGAGCAAAATTGGAAGCGGGCAACTCACCTTTGCTCTAAACCATAACTGGCTCAATCCAGCTTCCTTTTCTCCTGACATTGTCGGTTTCATGAGTCAAACCTACTCTTTCCCCTGGGACGGTGGAGGCATCAAAATAAACCCAGAAACCAATGAAACGGAAAGAACGGTTCCCGATGAAAGAGCAACTTCCGAAATTGCAGAAGAGATACATGCACTTCCTAAAAGTGCAGACTACGATGATTCACGACTGGATTTCTATATCAAGCATAAGGAACTGCTTAAAAGTACAGGGAATAAGGCAAACGATACGCGCTTTAATTTCATGATCGAGAGTCCTGTTCCTGGAGCTTATTTTGGGTAAGGGGTGATTGGTGGAGAGGCTGGATTGTTGCGCATAAATTTTACGTTTTTGTGATCTATTTCGTAATATGGCGAAATTGCAATATTGACATATGCCCATATATCGAAATGAAAAACACACATTCTCACTTTATTTACCGTGGTAATTATTATCTTGTCCCTATCTTCTCAATTCGAACGCAATGAAACGCAACGATTTTTTCAAAATTGCCGGCTTAGGCGTATTATCCATTCCTATGATGTCATCACTTTCTAAACTTGGCCGATTGGCAGAATCGTTTGAAGAAACGAAAAAAATGCCCGTACTCTTTCTTGGGCACGGTTCTCCGATGAATGCAATCGAAGACAATGAGTTTGTACAAGGATTTAAGAAACAAGGGGAAAGTTTGGAGAAGCCAAATGCGATTTTGGTGGTATCTGCGCACTGGGAAACCAAGGGAACCTTCGTCACAGCCATGGAAAATCCACGTACCATTCACGATTTTGGAGGATTTCCCAAAGAATTGTTCGATGTGCAATATCCTGCACCCGGTCATCCTGAGTTCGCAAAAGAACTCTCCGAATTAATTGAGCCAAAGGGAACAGTTCTTCTCGACGAAAAGTGGGGACTTGATCATGGTTCATGGTCTGTTGTCAAGCACCTTTTTCCAGATGCAAATATTCCTGTGCTTCAACTCAGTTTGGATTACAATTTAAGTCCTGCTGAACACTACGCACTCGCAGAACAACTGAAAAGTCTGCGAAAAAAAGGCGTATTGATCGTAGGAAGTGGAAACATGGTACACAACTTGAGACGTGTAGATTTCAGTAAAATCAACGAACACTTTGGCTACGATTGGGCCATTGAAGCGAATGAAAAGATGAAGGAGTGGATTCTTGCAGACAATCACCAATTGTTGATCGACTTCAGAAAGCAAGGAACCGCATTTGATCTCGCCATTCCGACAGCAGAACACTATTTGCCCCTACTTTATTCGCTGGCTTTGAAAGATGATAATGAAGAATTGGTTCTCTTTAACGACGAACCTGTCGCTGGGTCTTTAACCATGACGAGCGTTCGGATCGGATAACAGCAGTCCATTTGGCTAGCCTTCGCTTAAAAGTTTTATCTTTCTGTCTATGCAAAAAGACAGTTGGCGCGGATTTAAACCCCACGCCAACAACTAAAATTTAGTGCTCACCGCAGTGAACCTCGTACGTTGTAGTACCATCAGAGTAACCACTTCCTTCGATTTCCTCTAGATCATCTCCACAGTACTCTCCGATTTCCACTTCTCCTCCATTGGCATCATCGTAATGACATTCTGCACACTTATTCTTTTTACATCCTACAAATGCGAATGCTGTAAATGCTACAGCTGCCATTCCGAATTTTGCTACGTTTCTTGTTTTCATATTGATTGATTTATTTGTTTGTTGCTATATTTAAATTCCAGCGAAGTCTGACATAAACAGATCTTCTTGGGTGTTGTAATCCTATATTTTTTAATCGTGATAGGTGATCGATGTACGCTTCATTGAACAGGTTCTTCACACCCAAACCAATTTCCAAAGGTGCTTCCCAATCCACGAGCATATTAACGCCAATATTCATCAATTGATAGGCGTCGGAGCGCGTTTCTAGATCCGCTACTTGATTTTGCGTATCGAAGAAGCGGTGCTGAATCGTGATGTTTTTCAACTTGAACTTTTTCCACTCAACTTGGTCTAGCAAGAACTGAAGTGAGGTTGAAATACGGTTCTGTGGAATTAAGGGTAGATGTCCACCATTTCCATCATCCGAAACAAGATGAGAATACGACGATTCGATATGCAGCCAGTGCGCAAAGTGCGGGTGATAGTGAATGCCCACATCTCCACCGTACAACTGTGCTTCCGAAAGCTGCAGGTATTCAAAAGCAGGAACCCCACCAATAATTGTATCCAATGGTGAAATCGTAATGTAATTTTTAATGTAATTGAAGAATGGATTGATCACCAACTCTAAGTGCTCACCACTCAATTCGTAGGTGATATCGATTTGCGATCCACGTTCCGATTTGAGGTTGACATTTCCAATTTCATACCGCAACGCACCGTGATGCTCGCCCGAAGCTGCTAGTTCTGACACGTGTGGACTTCTGAAACCAGATGAAAGATTCACACGGAATGTATTCATTGAATCAGCGTAAACAACACCTGCAGAACCATTTAAGCTTTGATATGTTCTATCAAAATTTCCTGCGAGTTCAGAATTAAAAACGGAAAGATTTCTGAGATCATAACGCGCTCCCAAAAGTGTTTTCCAGCGAGCCTTCTTCCAGGAGAACAGGCCATAAACACCATTGTCTAACTGATTGAAATCTGGAATTAATTCTTCTTCCCATGCCTTGCCATTTTGATTAATTTGAAGTCCACCTTGAACGCCACCTACAAAACGAATCGATGATGCTCTAAGTGATTGGTTTCGAATCCACTTCAAATGATACAAACTGTTGTTTAGCATCACATTTAATGCAGGCGAGGTCACTTTTTCTTCAAACTCTTTCAATTGGTTGAAGGTGTGTCCAACAAGCAATGAAACCTGTCCCTTTTTTGTTAACCACTTATTCTCGACCGATAAAAAATGATTGTTGGTAACCTGTACGGGAATCACCTCTTCTCTCGATTGATTCACCACCTGAAACTCCTGCGGGTTAATAATCGAATCGTGGGTATGTCCTGGAATACCAACGCGGTTTCGCGCAAAAGCATAACGCACATTGAGTAGCCACTTATTCTTGCTATATCCAAATGCCAGCTTTCCACCCATTTCGTTGAAACGAGAGTTGAGCGCATACTTCCCAGATGGCAGTTGATAGTCGGCATGATTTGAATAAAGTCCCGCTGCACTCAAACGCCAGTTTTTCTTCGAAACCTTGTAGCTTCCACTTGACGTTACTCCATTTGTCACCGACTCGTAACGTGTTTCGAGAGAGATTTCCTGATGGTTTTGAGAGGCATAGGGTTCGTCCACAAAATAAGCTGTTCCTCCCAGTGCGTCTGCACCGAACATCAGGGAAGCTGGACCTTTGATAATTTCCACTGAACCAATTCCCAGCGACGTAAAGACATTTCCGTGGTCACCGCCCCATTGTTGGTTTTCAATGCGAAGACCATTCAACAGCGTAACCACACGAATACCTTGCATCCCGCGAATAACGGGCTTCGAAATACCAATTCCTGTACTCGACTGGTACACTCCAGGTATGTTTGTTAACCCTTCAGTTATGGTACCTGGAATCACATTGAGGTCGCTCATTTTGCGCGTATCAATGAATACCACATTATCATTCTGAATGGTACTTAATGGACTCGAGACAGTTACCTCGGGCAGTTTCATATGTGTTTCAGAAAGTTCGAAGGTCATATTCCCTCCTTTCTTTCTTGCATATAAATCTTTGTATCCCAAGGCTCTAACCCGAATCAATGCCGAGTCGGAAAAATTTCCTTGTAATGTAAAACTTCCGTCTTCGCTTGTGCGAGCTCCAACTTCTAACTCTACGAAGTAAACAGAAGCGTACGAAATTGCTTCTTTCGTATCTTGATCAATTACCTTTCCCGAAAAATCTTGGGAAAAGGCTACTGTCTTCCCTAATAAAAGGAAAAACAAAACTTTAAATTTCATAAAATGTTGATTTCGTGCATGATAACAAATCGAATCACATGGAATAAAGGTATTCCATGGCATTAGAACCCAAAAGGTTCTGCTACAATCTGATTAACACGATGTGGGGGGACCCCGATGCTTCGCTAGGTTGAATTCAGGTACACTTGGAACGTCAACATTAAAGAAGACAGGCTTAATAGGTCCTAAATTCGCGAAATTGAAGTTGTGAATAACAGGAATCGGTGCTTTCTCGAGACTGAGGTCACACACGAAACAATCTTCGTGATCGTTGTCTGAATCTCCTGCTTCAATATGGTCATGGTCACACTCATGTACCCAACTCCGCGGCACCGACAAAAGCACAATAGCGAAGAGCGTGAGATATGCAAACCATTTTTTCATTACGTCAAAATTAGTAAATTAAATTAATCCGTACTGCATTTTAACATTAGTACTCCACCATTTCAAACAACAACTTCACATTTGGATCATATTTGAAACCTGAAATCTTCTTCTTTGTTTTCAGTTTGAATCGCTCCTTCTGTTTACTTACGTGAAGCGTTCTTAGTTCTGATGAACCATCTTTAAATAACACTTCTACTTCTAGATCGAATTCAAACACATGCGATTGTTGTTGTTCAATTTCAAGAAAATCTTTTCCGCATTTACGGTCATTGTTGATTAAGAGTATTGGATGCAATGATTCCCTCAACCATTGGTGAAAGAACATGGACAAATCTTTCTTGGAAACCTCCTCCATCACTTGTTGAAAATCCTTCGTTGTCGCATTTTCGTATTTGAACTTCTCGTAGTATGTCCGAATGCCAGACCAAAACGCCGCGTCGCCAACTTCATTTCTCAACATGTGCAAGAACCACGCTCCTTTTTGATATGAATTTGGGTTGAGCAAATCCATTAACGATGCATAGGTCGTATCCACCACGGGATGATCATATCGCTTTGAAAACAGAATTACGCGATTGCGCTCATTTACCAACCGTTCGTTCATTGCTTCCGTTCCGTATTTGTTTTCCCAGTAGAGGTCAGTGAAATAAGTGGCAAACCCCTCACTGAGCCACAAATGTTGCCAATCGGCCTCGCTCGCAGAGTTTCCAAACCATTGATGGGCTACTTCGTGTGCAATCAGCGCTTCCATTTTTTCTTGTCCTGTTACGGCACTTTCATCGTAGAAAATATTTCCTGCGTTTTCCATACCACCAAACTGCGTTGTCGATTGAACGTGGTCCAGCTTTTCGAAAGGGTAGGCTCCTATTTCTTTTACGAAGTAATTCACCACATCTGTCGCTACGGCCATGTCTTTGAATCCATTTTCTACATCATCCTCGTATACCCAAGCATGCATCTCAAACAACTCAGAATGATCGTGATTGATGATTTCTGTATCAAACTCAGCTATACCGACCACCATAACTTTCGTCGGTAGATTAATCTCCGATCGATAACTCGACATACGCTGACCGGGCAACTCTCCTTCACTTAAATATGTTCCGGTAGCAATCACATCATACTTTTTAGGGTGCGTCACAAAAAAGCTAACTGTTGCTTTGTCCGCTGGGTGATCAACACATGCAAACCAATGGTGCGCGCGATTTGGCCAATTATCTCCAAAGAAGGTACGCTTCCCAAACTTGTTTTCACCGATAATTAATCCTGTTTCTGGAATCCCAGAAAACAACAACTCTACGTGAAATTTTTCTCCAACAGGAATGGTGCTGCACGAAATCCACAATTGATCATCTCGATGCGTGTATGGCACCGTCACTTCTTCATCGGCAACAATTCCTGAGCTCACACTTAGCACCTTCATCCCCTTTCCTCCTTGAACCGAATGAAGGTCTAAATAGAATGAATCCACTCGTTGGAGAAGCTTTAATGTAACTCGTTCACTCACTAAAATGGTATCGTGTTCATCGTATACATTGAGAAAAACATTGTAATCGAGCACGTCAATTATTTCCTGTTGATCTTGGGAAAACGAAGCGAAAGACACACTTAGTGCCAGTAAAAATGTAAGGTGTTTCATGCTATTGAATGAAGGCTAAAGGTAATGAGTTAATCGGAAAAGACAGCTCACTGAATTATTGAGGTAGGTTCTCTTCTTTTTGGCAAGTTTCAATTTGAACAAGCACTGAAACAGGTATTAAACTGTCAATAGTGAGCAGAATAAGAATAAAAGAATGATCCGCATCTTGCTACGTTAAAGGCTCAACTTAGAAGCAAAAGGAGTATTTTAGGCACATTCAATACACAACTTATGAAGCTCACTGTTTTCGTCCTTTTCGTTTCTCTTTCTCTCTTCTCGTTTTCGCAATCCAACTACAAGGAAATGATGAAGGATATGTCCATCAATTTTTATGATGTCTGCGCGGCGGCAGATCTCTATTTCGAAACACACGAAAAAGGAAAAGGCTCGGGGTGGAAAGGTTACCAGCGTTGGAAACACGAAAATGAATACAAATATTATCCTTCAGGCGACAGAAGCAATGTTGATCCTTACTTTGTAAAAAATCAATTCGAACAATTTCAGGCAAACACTGCTAGTCCAAAGTCGCTATTCTCGACAGGATGGGAGGAACTTGGTCCCACATCTCCTGGACAAATCACAGGACACTACGCTTTCGGAATGGGAAGAATTGTTTCGTTTTATGTTGACCCGAATAATGCTCAACGCTTATACATCGGTACGCGAACAGGAGGTTTCTGGAAATCGCTGGATGGAGGCGCAACATGGGCAGGAGGATCTACCGACTTTTTAGCTGCAGCTGGTGTGAATACCATTGCTGTTTCTCCCACATATCCAGACTCTGTATTGATTAATTCAAACAACAGTCAAAACCATACTTCTCACGGAATTTACCGTTCTGTAGACGGCGGAAATACGTGGTCTCTTACCAATTTTAACCCGACGAATCTTGGTTGGGGCGGCTTGGGAAGCAACCGACAGGTTTACAAAATTAAATACCATCCAACCATTCCTGACCTCGTTTTTGTTGGGACTAATGAAGGTTTGTACCGATCAGACAACAACCTGACATCTTGGACCGTTCCAGTAACAGGCGACGACTTTGTGGACATTGATTTTCATCCGACAAACCCGAACATCATTTATGCGTACGCCAAAAATGATCCGAATACGGTTTTCGTTTCTACTAATGCAGGATTGTCCTTCTCTCCCGTATCACTCCCCGGAAGTTCTGGCGGTGTTGGAACGGTGGCTGTAAGTCCTTTTTGCCCCAATTGCGTTTATTACATGTCGGATAATGGACTCTGGAAATCTACAAACAGTGGTGGTTCTTTCTCGCTAGTGAGTAATCCTGGGCTTTCCGATGCTGGCTTTGCGGTAAGTGATGTTGACGACACTAAAATGATCGCTGGTTATCTAGATGCTTTTGCCAGCGGCGATGGCGGGCTAAACTTCAATCAAGTTACTTATTGGTCGTTGGGAAATACGAACGGTGCAGGTAATGGAAATCAAATAAGCTATACGACCAGTACAGATTACATCCATGCGGATTTGCAAGCCGCTGAATGCATCAACGGTGTTTTTTACGCTGTAACAGATGGTTTCCTTGTGAGTAGTGCCGACAACGGAACAAATTGGAATATCCTCAGTGAAGACATTGGAATTCGAATGAACTATAACCTGGGAGTGAGTCAGTCCAACCACTACAGAACAATTTGTGGTTCGCAGGATAATGGAACGAGTATCAATACGGAAAACGGATGGGTCGAAATGTATGGCGCTGACGGAATGGAAGGTTTTATTCATCCGCTAAACGATGATTGGATGATCGGAAGTCTTCAAAATGGAGGACGAAGACGAACCTTTAATGCTGGTCAATCGAATGGTGGAGTTACTCCTTCTGGACAAACAGGCTACTGGATCGCACCGATTTTTTACGATCCCAACGACCACATGCGTGTTTATTCTCTCGGAGAAAATGTACACAGAAGCGATGATTTCGGCTCAACTTATACGAATGTGGGTTCTCCCTCATTTTCAAGTACGATACAATTTGCCACGATTGCAGAAAACAACTCTGATCTCATTATCGCTGTTAGAAATTCAAGTATCGAGCTTTCCGATGATGGTGGTGTAACTTGGTCCAGCATCAAAAATAATTTACCAAACTACTCGATTACGGATGTCGTGTTCGATCCAAATGACGATAACACCATTGTTGTTACCTACGGACGCTACCAAAACGATAATTCCAAAGTGTTTATCACACACGACCTCGGAGTCAACTGGCAAAACATTACGTACAATTTGGGGAATATGCCCGTGCGTTCAGCCGTGATTGACCACACAAATGCCTCTACCATCTATCTTGGAACTGAGATTGGTATTTACAAAAAAGCCATGTCGGATGTTACATGGACCTTATACAATACCGATTTGCCAAACACATCTATTCGAGAAATGGAAGTAATGTGGGGATCTAACACGCTTCGCGCTACAACATGGGGTCGCGGATTATGGGAGTATGCGCTCGACGGAAGACTAAACTACCCGGCTATCACCCACACGAGTATTAGCAATCCACCAACGTTAGAAGCACCGAAAGAAAACGTCGATCAATTTGTTTCGGCTACAATTGAGTACACGAATACCCTTTCGAGTGTGTATGTGGAATGGTCGATTAATGCGCCAACTTTTGGAAACCTTATTCCGATGAATAATGTGTCGGGTAATGATTGGATTTCCAGTACGGCATTGCCTGATTATCCTGCGGGAACCAAAATGTTCTTCAAAGTTTTCGCTGTTGGATCTGCTGGTGATACGACGGAAACCTACAAGTTTATGTACACCGTCAAACCATTTGAATATTGTTCGGCAAACGGAACAAATGACGGTTCGAACTTGCGCATAACAAATGTTACCATTGCAAATGTGAATAATAGTACTGGAAACGATTCTTACACGTATTACGGAAATCAGCCTGTGTTCTTGTTACCCGGGAACACGTATTCAATTAGCATGACAGGTTCAACGAGTTGGTCTCAAAACGATTATGCAGCTTGGATTGACTTTAATAAAGATGCCACCTTTGATACGAGCGAAGAAATCATCTACCAAATTGATGCTGGAACCAACAACGTAACAGCGAACTTTACGGTTCCCTCGAATGCTGTTGTGCAAGACACACTTGTCTTGAGAACACGTCTGGGTTATTGGTTCTCAACCGAAATTGACCCTTGCGGACCTGCTTTGGGAGAAGTAGAAGATTATCCTGTTTGGATCGGATGTGTTCCATCATCGGGGACGGATGTGATCTCAGCCTGTGATTCGTATACATGGATTGATGGAAATACCTATACCTCATCCAACTCGTCGGCAACCCATACTTTAACAAATGCAACAGGTTGCGATTCTATTGTAACGCTGAATTTAACGATCAATTCCGCGAATGCGACCACCTCTTTGTCTGGAGCAACCATCACGGCAGATCAATCTGGAGTGAGCTATCAATGGATCGATTGTTCGGATAATTCTCCAATTTCTGGAGCTACCAACCCGTCTTTCACGGCGACTGCCATTGGAGCGTATGCCGTTGTCATTACAGATAATGATAACTGTTCAGACACATCGAGTTGTGTTGCAATCAATACGATTGGTGTTAACGATATCTTCAATGAAGGTCGTGTTTCGATTTACCCAAATCCAATTACGAATGCCTATTTTATTGAGTTTGGTGAAACCCAGAAGGAAGTGTGGTTAGAAGTAACAAACAGCTTGGGGCAAATAATTTCCGTGAAACACTTCTACGATGTGAAGGTGATTGAAACTTCACTGGATGCGGCTTCTGGAGTTTATTTCATTCGATTGGATACGTATGCAGGAGAAGTGATTTCGACATTATTGAAAAAGTAAGGCACTTAAGCGCGTACTTTGAAGAGTGAACGTGTCGGCTTCTTTTTGCCTACGCGATTCACTCACACTTTGTCAAACTTCAAATACCACTCAAAGTGTTTTTCCAAAATGCTCTCTTTATTCAAGCGAACAAACTCTAAAAAGGCCTTCGCCACTGGTGACAGCTTCTTGTTTTTTAACCAGATGATTCGCCAATCAGTCGTTAAGGGTAATCTCTTTCTTGGAATAATTTTCAGCGCACCCCGTTCCAGTTGACCTCGCGTTCCGATTAAGGGTAAAATCGAATGGCCGAGCCCAGCGATTACTGCTTGCTTCACGGCTTCATTTGATGTCAGTTCCAAGCGTTTTCTGTTCGCCTTTTTTTCCTCAAAATAATGTTCCATTTCCTGTCTCGTTGCCGATCCTGGTTCTCGAAAAATAAGTGGCTTCTTCTTGTCAAAATTATCCTGTGTACCCATGAAATACAGTCGGTTTTCGAGGATCAATTCCTCTTCAATGGCTAAATCTTCGGGCAGTTTCGACACAACGGCAAAATCAATTTCATTTTTCTTGAGACTCTCAACAACCATCGTTTTATTCGTGACATCCAACGCCAAATCGATTCCGGAATGCTCTTCCAAAAAATCAGAAAGGAAAAAGGGAATCACATATTTTCCAGTTGAAGCACACGAGATTTTCAATTTCCCTGCTAACACACCCAAATATTCTTTTGTTTTGAACTGCAGCTCATCCATTTCCGACAAAACTCGACGTGAAATTTCAGCAATCTCCTGTCCAAAATCAGTAACGTAAAGCTGTCTTCCGATTACTTCTGTGAGTGGAATATCGAATTGATCTTGGAAATTTTTAAGCTGAATTGACACCGCTGGTTGCGTCATGAAAAGCTCTTCCGATGCCTTCGTAACGCTTTGTTTCTCTACTACTTTGAGGAAAATTCGAAGTTGGTTGATTGTGTAATTCATAAAAATCTTTTATGCTTTCGATTTCAAATATAAATAAAAATTTATGACTTATTCATCATAGATTTGTCCCAAACAAAACAGACAAACATGATGACTCTTAACCTGTTAAGTATCTTTTTTCTCCTTCCGATTGTCTTACTCCTTATTGTTAACCTTCCCACAAAATGGTTTAGCACTTTTAGAAATACATTCCGAGTAGTTCAGTCAGCGATCTATCTTTCCCTCCTAGGATCAGGAGTTGCCCTCTTTTGGGTTTCAACCCAGCAAGCAGCAGAAATTTCGCTTTTCTCTGTTCGCAACCTCGGTCTTTCTATTCGGATTGATTCACTCAGCACGATCATGTACACGATGATTTCGATTATTGGCTTTGTGGTGGTTCGATTCAGTAAAAATTACTTGGATGGCGAGGATCGAATTCGTCAATTCTTTAGTCGATTGGCCTTCACACTTGCTTTTGTGCAACTGTTGGTTATCTCTGGAAACCTCGCGACACTATTTGTTGCATGGGTTGGAACAAGCATTGGACTGCACCAGCTACTCCGATTCTACCCAAATCGTAAAAAAGCAGTATTGGCCGCACGGAAAAAATTCATTGTTGCCCGTCTAGCGGACCTTACTCTTCTTGGAACTTTTTCCTTCATCTACTTCGAATTTGGGAGTGGAAGTTTGAGTTACTTGTTTGAGCAACTGCAATTGATCTCCTCGGAAAATATCCCCGTTACCTTAGAAATTGCCACGCTCTTACTAGTATTCAGCGCAGCATTAAAATCTGTCCAACTCCCTTTCCACGGATGGCTTCTTGACGTGATGGAAGCACCAACACCCGTTTCTGCGTTGCTCCATGCTGGACTCTTGAATGCAGGACCTTTCCTCATCATTCGATTCGCTTTTCTCATGGATCTCTCCGTTGTTGCATCCACTACGTTGATTGCTATCGGGGCAATTAGTGCACTTTTCGGCGCCATTGCTGCAACGACTCAACCATCGATCAAAACAGCCTTGGCTTATTCGAGTATTGGTCACATGGGCTTCACTCTGATGGTGAGCGGACTCGGAGTTTACTCTGCTTCCTTGCTTCACTTGGTTGCGCACTCATTCTATAAAGCACATGCCTTCCTATCTTCTGGAAGTATTATTGATAGAGTACAAACAAAGTTTGCAGCCAACTTCGTACGAAGCGGAAGTCCAATTCGAATGATATTGGGCAGTCTCAGTGCCATTGCCCTCTTTGGTTTATTTGCTTACTTCTGGGGAATCAACCCCGAAACGGAAATACAACTGCTCGCGATCGCAGGAGTGATTTTCTTAGGAATTGTAACCGTTCAAGTAAATGCACTCGACGCGAACATCAACCTCAAATCAGTTCTGCTGCTCCTGCTTGGTTCGGGACTCGTAATTAACGCCTTCTTCCTGTTGGAACAACTAACGCACACCGCAATCGATTCTCAGATTCCAGTTATTCGCGAAGCAAGCGGTTCCCTTTTAGCCATGATTTTCATCGTGCTTTCACTCTTCCTCTTGACGGTTGGTCTGCAGCTCTACGCTGTTCGGTTCAGAAACAACCGATTCGTAAAAAATATCGGAATTCACTTTAAAAATGGGCTCTATTTCAATGTTTTGTTTGACCGAATGGTACACGCCCTTGTAATCAAAACAGAACGCTAAACTCACTAAAATAAGACGACATGAAACAATCAACGCTGCATTATTTAATAGAAACGAGCTGCAAGCGCATTGCCCCAGCTTGGCCCATCAAAAACTTTGTTGCTGTAAATCCATTTACAGGATTTTCGGATACTTCCTTCGCAAAGACAGCGAAAAAAATGGCTGAACGAAGCGATATCCGCTTGACAATGCCTTTGGAATTCTATCTTGATTTAATCGAAAAAGGGTCCATTCGTCGTGCCGATATCGATAGCGCTCTTGAAAAAAATGCGCTGTATCACTTGGATGGTGAAATGTTTATCGAGAATGCAAAGCGAATGGTTACTGTAAAAACGCGCTCTTCTCAGAAACAGCTTACATTGTCGGGCATTGCTTCCGACATCACAGGAAAAGATTGGAACGCCTTTTCGGTAGACAGAATCTCTTCGTGGGCATCGTCTTATTTCGATGAGTACATCGCACTTTGGAATACCACGCGCACCTCAGAAAGTATCTACACATCTTGGAAGAATGAAGCCGAGGTAGATCGCTCTGTGGAGTTCATGGGACTTCGTCAGTTTCGATCAAAACTGAAACAACTTCCGAGTGATCATAAAGAAGCAATTGAACAGATCATCGCAACACTCAAGCTTCCAGAAGAAGCCGTAGAAGCGTACTTACATGCCCTTCTCTTGAAAACAGTCGGTTGGTCGTCTTACATTTCTGGATTGGATTACAATACACAACTGTATCATGGGGAACCTTCGAACAGGTTGGAAGCATTCCTTGCCATTCTTCTGGTGTGGGATTTCTACTTCTACGAAGCTTTCGATGGAGAAAAAATCAAACAGCAATGGTACAAAAATCTCTATTCCGAAGATGCACAAAGCAAGGAGCACAACGAACCGCTGGAAATGGAAATTGTGCTTCAAGACGCCTACGATTTTGCTTGTCAACGTAGTTTAATCGACTCGTTTGCGAATCACGTTTCAACACCCCAGAAAGACAGGTCAGTTGAAGCTCAAATGGTCTTTTGCATTGATGTTCGATCGGAAGTTTACCGTAGAAACCTAGAATCTGTGACGCCCTCAATCGAAACGATTGGCTTCGCAGGATTCTTTGGATTTCCCATCAACTATGTGCCACTTGGTCACTCCGAGGGCAAGAATCAATGTCCCGTTTTGATCCCGTCTGGTGCCGAAGTGAAGGAAAGCTCAGCACACCCGCAACAATCAGCAGAAAAACGACGCGTTACGCATCAGGTTGATCGCGCATGGAAAAAGTTCAAATCAGGTGCTGTGACATCCTTCGGATATGTGAGTCCATTGGGCATCACTTTCTTGCCGAAGTTGTTGCTCAACTCACTGGGAATTACCCGACCTGTTCCGGACCCTTCAATTGATGGATTGACCGAGGAGCACAAGCATGAGCGCATTCTTGATTTATCCGCCATCTCGCTAGCACAAAAAGTAGAAATGGCTGCGGGAGCGCTCACAGGAATGGGAATCAAGGATAAACTAGCACCATTCGTTTTGATTACAGGACACGGCTCATCTTCAGTAAACAATCCACATGCCTCAGGACTTGATTGTGGCGCTTGTGGAGGACACTCTGGTGAAATTAACGCCATGACTGCCGCACAAATTCTCAACGATTTCGATGTAAGAAACGCATTAGCGCATCAAGGCATTCACGTTCCAGAGGAAACACTTTTCCTTGCATGTTTGCACAACACTACAACGGATGAAATCACGATTATCAATAAGGAATACGTACCTGAAGATCGCAAACCTGCCATTGCCTCCCTCTTACGATCACTTCGACTAGCGAGCGAGCGCACACGTGTTGAGCGATCAAAGAAACTCCTCAATGAAGCATCAAGCACGGCAAAAATGAGTCAGGATATTATTGCCCGCGCAAACGATTGGTCACAAGTTCGTCCTGAGTGGGGACTTGCTGGGTGCAACACATTTGTAGTCGCTCCGCGTGAGCGAACACTTGGGATGAACCTCTACGGAAAATCCTTCTTACAATCGTACGATGCAAAACACGATCCAGATCACTCCATCCTGGAAAGCATCATGACCGCCCCAATGGTTGTGACAAGCTGGATCAATCTTCAGTACTTCGCAAGCACAGTCGATAACAAACGACTTGGGGCTGGAAACAAAACGCTTCACAATGTAACCGGAGGAATTGGCGTACTTGAGGGAGCTTCTGGCGATCTGCGCATCGGGCTTCCACTGCAATCTGTGCACAACGGAACATCGTTCCAACATCTTCCAGAGCGTTTGAACGTGGTAATCGAAGCATCTTGTGAAGCCATCAACGGTATTCTTGCGAAGCACCAAAACATCCGCGACCTCTGCGATAATTCTTGGATCACACTTCTCAGGCTAGACGAAACAGGACGCATTAGCCACCGATACTTACGTGATTGCAAATGGCAACAACTCGATACAGTCGAAGAAAATCAAGAAAAAGAAATAAAAACAATCTAATACATCTGATATGAACGCAAATACATTTAACATCGAAGAATTCGGATTGAAAAAAACAGAATCCAAGGAGCTCATCTTAAACCTGTTGAGTCAGCAAATTGCTCACTATAAAAAGCAAAACCTCATCGCTTGGGAGAAAAACCACTCGCTTTCTGACGAGGAGATGAAAGAAAGAATTGCGGCATTGCAGGAAAAGAAAAATGAAATTGAAGCCTTTTTCAATGACTGCCCCTCGTGTGAAATGGATCTAGCGATCTCATTCGAGGTGAAAGTGAAGCAGCCAGCATTAGAACGTGCTTATGCGTAGCACCATCGTTTAAATCTTATTCCTATTGGATCAGTTCGGGAGCGGAACATTTTAGATCACACATACATGGTACAAAAACTACTCAATAAACGGCATCTTGTCATTGCCACCATGCACAAAAAGGAACGCGTGATTGCCCCCATAATTCAAGACGCTTTTCAAGTGTTCTGTTCCGTTCCTGAACTGAATACCGATTTGCTCGGCACCTTTTCGGGAGAAGTAAAACGCCGAGATTCAGCACTTAAAACTGCTCGAAAAAAATGCGAGCTCGCCATGAGCCAATCCAGTGTTGATTTGGCGATTTCAAGTGAAGGGTCGTTCGGTCCACATCCAACCATTCCCTTCGCCAATGCAAACGAAGAAATTGTCCTGCTTTTGGATCGCAAGCATGGGCTCGAAGTGATTGGAAAACACCTCACACACGAAACGAACTTCAACGGGAAACTCGTTGAATCCCTAGAAGAAGCGATGGAGTTTGCCCAGAACGTCGGGTTTCCTTCTCACGCAGTCATCATACGAGAAAGTGAATCCACGTCGGACATTATTGCCAAAGGAATCACCGATTCTCACACCTTACTCGATCTACTTTCGTCTCATTTCGAGCATCAAAAAACCGTTTGGATAGAAACCGACATGCGAGCCCTGTTCAATCCTACCCGCATGAAGGCAATTGAGAAAGCGACCCATCATCTCATCGAAAAATTGAAAAGTGCCTGTCCCAAATGTTCCATGCCTGGGTTTTGGTCCACCGATTATCGCACGGGTTTGCCCTGCTCACTTTGCCATTCACCGACCCAATCAACCTTAGCCAGTATTTGGACATGTTCGGCTTGTGATTACACAGAAGAACGTACGTTTCCACATCAGAAATATGAGGAAGATCCAATGTATTGTGATGTTTGCAACCCGTAAGCGATCTCCATCCCTGCTGAAATTGACTATCTTGACCCTATGAATCAACTCCAAGAACTCATCAAGGCGGAGAAGAAAGCAGCTCAGCTTTTCGAAGAAATTGAATTGCGCGGAATTGTTGCTGCGGGTAAAACCGAGAAGGAACTCAACAAAGAGGTAATGGAACTCGCTTTCGAACTGTTTGGTATTCGCAAATACTGGCACAAACGCATCGTTCGATCTGGGAAAAACACGCTTCTTCCTTACCGAGCGAATCCAGAAAATTTAACCCTTCAGAAAGACGATATTCTCTTCTTTGATTTTGGTCCTGTTTTCGATGAGTGGGAAGCTGATTTTGGTCGAACCTACGTTATTGGGAATAATGACCTCAAATTGAAACTACAGCAAGATGTTGAAGCTGCTTGGCACGAAGGAAAAGACTATTTCCTTGCGAATCGTGAGTCGATTACAGGTGCCGAATTTTATGCTTACACGCAGAAACTCGCGCAAAAATATGGTTGGGAATACGGCAACGAGCACTGCGGACACCTCATCGGGAATTTTCCACACGAGCGAATTGTTGGAGAGGAGACCATCCACTACATCCATCCTGAAAATGATCAATTGATGAATGCTCCCGATCAACATGGAAACCCTCGGGAATGGATATACGAAATTCACTTTGTGAATACAGAATTGGAAATTGGCGGCTTTTTCGAGCAGTTGCTATTTGAAAGTTGAATTTAGCCTTGAACTTCGCACCTATCTCAGCTCCAAAAACACTAGATTAGAAACTGAAAATAAAACGACATCTCATGAAACACCTTAAACGAATTGCTCCAATTTTATTTGCCATTACCCTAATTATTGGTTGTCAGGACGCTGTTGATGACACAATTGAAGAAGTAAAGGAAGATATAAAAGAAGAGCTTTCGGATGAGATAGAAGATCTCGACCTTTCTCCAGAAAATGTTCGCGAAGGTTCACAAACAGTTGGTGAACGCATTGATGAAATCAAACGGTTGTATGCCCAAATTCAAGCCTCGCCGAATCAGAATAAAAACTGCATCAATAAGTCCAAAACGGTCATTAACTATGACATCATGGAGGAAGGGTTTCCAATGACCAACAAGGCGAAATCGTGTCAATTAGAAGATGAATTGAAATACGAGCAAATCGAGTTGAACGGTTATGAGTGGGGCGAAACGACCTCTTTTTATTATCATGAAGGCAAACGCTTTTTTGTCTACACAAGTGGAGGAGCTGAGGGTTGCGGCTACGAATACCGCATATACTACAACACCGATGGTGAAATCATTCGCATGCTTGAAGCGAGAAACGATTGTGATGGAAAAGAAGTTTCTGCGTCTGTTGAAGTACAAAAGGAAGGTCAAAAGGAAGAAATCTTGAACACGATTGAACACGCGGAGAAAGAGTTGAAGGAATTATTGGCCGGAAAGTAAAATTTTCTCCTATTCCTATTCTTCAACACGGTTTCCTTTCTCATCTACCACAAAACGTTCGGTACCATCCCACACGAGGTAAGTATCCGCGTCTTTTTCGGAAATGCTATAGTATTTACACGGAAGAAGCATTTTTCCTTCTTTATTTACCAGTCCCCAACGACCATCCTTAAACACGGTTGTTACCGATTTCCCTTTCTTAAATCTTTCTGCTTTTTCGTAAATGCATGGAATCACCAATTCTCCAGAGTAATTTACAAAACCAAACGGTCTGGCTCCATCTCCTTGTTTTCGCACTTTTGCCATTCCTTCACTGAAATGATCAATTCCAATGTATTCGCAGGGAATAACCAAATTACCATTGATGCCCACTTTGCCATATTTTCCGTTGAGCGTAACGCTTGCAAATAGGGAATCTCCCGTGTACTGAGAACTAAATCCGGTTGCTTTATCGTAAATAATCGGAGTCGTTACTTTTCCGGTTCGATCTATGTGTCCCCACTTATCGCCTTTCCATACCCATGCGCGTCCTTGATGGAAGTCGCCCACTTTCTTGTATGTAAATGGAATCACGACTTTTCCTGCCGTATCGATAAAGCCCCATTTATCACCCTTTCGTGCCCAAGCCAAACCTTCTTTGTAATATCCGACACCTTCATACGTAGCTGGTAATTTTGCCTGACCTTTTTCATCGATGTAGATCACTTTACCATTCTTTTTCACCTTGGCTTGGCCTCCAATGAAATTGGATGCGCTTTCATACTCGAATGGAATAACCGTTTTTCCCTCAGCATTAATCCATCCGTACTTTCCATTCTTTTTTACCAGCACTTTGTCTCCTGCAAAATCCTTTGCTTCCTCGTAGATACACGAAATTACCTCATTCCCTTCTTTATCGATAAACCCTGATTTACCATTTAAATACACTCGTGCGTATCCATGATGAAAGTCCCAAATGCTTTGATATTTCAACGGTGTGAGTTTCTTTCCCGAGTAATCGAAAACTCCGTATTTTCCATCTATGCCAACAACGAGGACATCCGCAAAACGCATCGATCGATAGAACCAATCGTCGGCATCTGTATAAATTGGAGAAAGGATTTCCTTTCCAGAAGTATCGATAAATCCATAGGTGATTTCCCAAGGTTCTGCTTTTTGAGTGACACGTGAAAGGCCACCTCCAAAACCTTCGATTTCATAATACTGGGGTTCAACAACAATTCTACCCGTTGTATCAATGACTCCGTATAAATAATCTCCTTCGACGTATCCCGAATACGGTGATAATCCGTGCCGAAAATTATTGATTTTTGTTCCATTCGACTGCGTAAAAACCTCTTCCTGGGAATCATAGGTTCCTTCCAGGTAATTTTGACCAAAACCGATTGTCGCAGAAACCAAAAAGAGAAAAAAGGTTGTCGTCTTCATAAAGTTGTGTATTTCAAGAAGTAGTACAACTTACTCCACAACGAGTTCAAATACCTCTCCTTCAACTTTCAAAAAGTACATCCCTTTCTGAAGATCTGCTACATGAATGCTATTCGACGCTTTGCTGATTTCTCCATCCAACACACGTTCTCCCAGAATCGAAAACAATTCAAATTTCGAAGCTTGATTCAGTCCTTTGATGGTCACGTGAGATCGCGCTGGATTCGGATACATGACTAAGTTTGACGAAGCCGTTTCATTTATGCCGATCGTTGCACAACCCATTTTTCCGTTGATGTCGTACTGCGAAACAAACTTCCATACTTCCAGAGAAGCATCCATATCTTGATTTGTCCCAGCGGTGGAAAATGCAGTTCCGGGCCATGTATGTCCGCCATTGGCCACTTTAAAGTGAATAACTTCCGAGCAATTATCTCCATTCGAATAGGTAAACTTCTCGACCGTTGTTCCATCACTTGGGTCGATATCTGGAACGTTTTCTATCACAGGCGTTGTGGTGCAGTTATTGAAGTTCGTCCAGAAATCAACAGCCGCTGGAACGGGTTCCGAAAAAATGGTTCCATTGTAATCGACCGTTCCGTCTGACGTACCATGAATTTGCATCACTGGAACAGGGTTCGTAGCAGAACAATTCGATGGCGACCCGAGCGTCATGCTTCCCGTTACAGAACCAATGGCCGCGATGTAATCACTCAATTCACACGCCAGTTTGAAACTCATAAAACCACCATTGGACATTCCTGTGGAATAGACACGCGTAGTATCAATGTTGTAGGTATTGGCTAGTGACTCAATCATCACACGCGTGAAGTCGACGTCATCTACCGTACTTCCTCCCCAACCGACATTGAAGTGTGTATTTCCGCTATTATCGACTGTTCCTTCTGGGTGCACAATCAAAAATCCTGCAGTATCAGCAATCGGTCGAAAATCGCCGTACCACATCTGCTGCGTAGCGTTACTCGTATAGCCGTGAAAATTAAAGAGAAGCGGAACGGCTTCATTTCCCGTATAATTGGCTGGGACGTATAAAATGAACTCCCGATTGATACCATTGTGCATGATTGTCGAGTTGATAGTCTGTTGACCAAACGAGTTCGAAGAAAACACGAATGCGAAAAAGCTAAAAAGAATGATTTTGTAGTACATAGAGTTGATTTGTTACCATGTAAAGATACAACTTGAAAAGGTTTTACGATAACAAATAACTTTTTGGGTAAGGGGAGCCTAGAATCAGGTTTACCTCATCGAATGAACGACGCTTTAATCCGTCCTAGCTTAGGTAAATTTCAAATTCCCCGTGTTTTTCATCTGAACAGGTTCCTCTTGAGGTAATGGAGTTTGTTTGGGTTGAGCGTTCGCCTTTTCTTCGCTTTGTGATTCTACCTCCTTCATACGTTGGTCCAAGCGTTGGTGCATTTCCTCCGATCTTTTCTCCATGTCTGCCATACGCTGCTCCATCTGCTTCATACGTTTGTCCATATCCAGCGACATTTTCGCACTTCGTTCTTTCATGCGCGCTTCCATCTCTTTCAATTTCGTATCGATTTCTGCAGATTTCGCCAACATCTTGCGCTTCATCTCTTCAAAGTCGAAATTTTCAATTGGCTTACCATTTTCCGTAGCACTTTGTCGTTGTTCGACGAGTTCTCCGTTTTCGTAACGCTCATAAACTTCAACATCTTTTGAGGTAGATTGTGCATTCGCAAATCCAACTAGTCCTACACATACAATTGCTACTAACTGCTTCATGGTTCCGTATTTTAAGGGTTAAACGTATAACTCTTGATGCAAAGTAGGTTACGAAGATCGTGCCACGTCGTTTATATAAACGCAAAATTGCGTTGGCTTTGTAGCAGTTAAACGACTACGCAACCAACGCAATTTCTGGTAAAACTAACTATATTACTTATGCTTCTTTTACAAACTGTAATTCTGTATTCAATTTAACGTCATCGCTCACAACAATACTTCCAGCTTCCGTAATGGCGTTCCATTTCAAACCGTAATCGCTTCGTTTAATTTTTCCGTTCAACGAAATTCCTGCTTTTACTTGTCCGTAAGGATCGGTCACAACTCCTCCTACTTCACCTTTGAGCGTTAACGGTTTTGTTACATCGCGAATGGTCATTTCTCCTTCTACAACAATATCGTCTCCATCAATTTTCGTGTTCGTACTTTTGAACTTAAGTTGTGGGTAGTCTTCTGCATTGAAGAAATCATCCGATTTTAAGTGTGCATCGCGATCCTCTACACCAGTGCTGATGCTGTCAATGTCTGCTGAAAATTCGAACTCTGCGTTGTGAAAATCATCACCATTCGTTTTCGCTGTTGACTCGAATTTTCCGAATGAACCATTCACGTTCGAAATCATCATGTGCTTCACTTTAAATCCTATTTGCGTATGCGTTGTATCAATATTCCAATTTGTTTCCATGTCGTTTATTTTTGTTTTGTTTATATCTGAGTACAAATCTACCATGGTAAATAAACAAAACCATTGACCTATGTTAAGATTTCACGGAAATCGCTATTTCGAGTGTAATTGTCGCTTCAATCGACTGAATGATTCTGGCAAAATGCCGAGATAGGAAGCAATTTGATGTTGCGGAACCAACTGTTCGATATTCGGTGCACGTTTCAATAATTTTAAATAGCGCTGATCTGCCGTTTCACTCACCGTTGAAAGGAAACGTTGTTGTAATGCCGCAAGATTCTTTTGAGTGATCACTCGGAAAAGTCGTTCTAGTGCAGGCACTTCTGTAAATAACTCTTCCATTTTATCATACGTGGAAATCAATAATTCCGTCCGTTCAAGCGCTTGTCCATTTAATAAGCTCGGGGTATGTTGATAGAATGAACCGATATCACTCACCCACCAATCGGGAAAACCGAAATAAAGAACGTGTTCTAACCCTTTTTTGTCGAGGTAAAACATCCGCATCGAGCCTTTCAATATAAAAGACGTCGTTGTACACACCTCCCCTTGTTTAAAAAGGAGTTCCTTCTTCTCAATCGTTTTTGGGGTAAAGGCTTCTTTAATGATTTGACAATCCTTCTCATTGACCTTAATTCGATTGGATATATAGTTCAATAAGGGATCATAAATATCATTCATGGAATAAAAATACAAAGGATTGACGACGTGAACATGAACAATTCATCTTCTCAAGAAAATGATTATTAAATCGACAAATAAAGATTAGTTTCTCGTCTTTCTGTCTTTTAATTATGATCTTTACAGGATGAATCACGACGAAAAACCGAAATTTTCTGGAAGAGGATCGGGGTACAATCCTACGAATCGATTCGAAAAGCAGTCCTATTGTGATGGCGATACAGACGGGGTCGATGTTCCAATGGATGAAGCGGCGAAGACCAAATTCACTGAGATCTTTCCGAAAACCATTGTCAACAAAGTAACGAGTCCAGATGTGGGAATGGAATATTCACTTAATCCTTATCAGGGTTGCGAACACGGATGTACCTACTGTTTTGCACGACCTACGCATGAGTATTGGGGGTTTAGTGCAGGGTTGGATTTCGAACAAGTGATTCTAGTTAAAAAGAATGCGCCAGAACTCTTACGACAAACATTTGAAAAGAAAAGTTGGACGCCACGCACGGTCGTACTCTCGGGAAATACCGATTGTTATCAGCCTGCTGAACGCACATTTGAATTGACCCGTGAACTACTCAAGGTGTTTTTGGAGTACCGTAATCCCGTTGGAATCATTACAAAAAACGTACTGATGAATCGCGACTTGGACCTCATCGAAGAACTCGCCTCCATGAATTTGATCGGAGTGAATCTGAGCATCACCACCCTTGATGAAGAATTGCGCAGAAAGCTCGAACCACGCACAGCGACATCCAGTCGTAAGTTAGACTTGGTAGAAACGCTATCGAACATCAATGTTCCCGTTAATGTGATGGCCTCACCCATTATTCCGGCGTTAAACGATCACGAAATTCTACCCATCGCCAAGGCTGCCTCGGAACGGGGAGCAAGCAGTTTTCACGCTCAAATTGTGCGTTTGATGGGACCGAACGAGCAGATTTTCCAACAATGGCTAAATCATCATTTGCCTGACCGCGAGCAGAAAGTAATGAATCAGATCAAGTCGATGCACGAAGGAAAAACAGGAAGCTCTTCCTTTGGCGATCGCATGAAAGGAACAGGTACATTTGCTTTGAATATCCGAAGACAACGCGAACTCGCGAAGCGAAAGTACTTTCCAAGTCCAACGCATTCGAAGTTGAGAACCGATTTGTTTCGTCGGCCGAAGGGTGGACAGCTTTTTTTGTTTGATTGATGGTGGGCTTTGGCTCCGATCAGCCCGTAGATAATGAGTATCTTAAGTCCATGAAAACACTTCTCCTCTTTTATCTATTGCTTTCAAACACTTGTTTTTCGCAAGAGTTAACCAACTATAACGAAAAAAGGCTTAAGACAGACGAAAATCTTATGATTGGACTAGGTTCATGGGCGACGCTCAACTTTGTAGGAAGCGGAATCGGTTGGGCCACTGCACCCAATGAAGAAATGAAATCTTTTCATCAAATGAACGTCTTATGGAACACCGTTAACCTTGGATTAGCCATCCCTGGTTACATCAAAGCGCGCCGAGAAAATCCAGCAATATCTTTTTACGAAACTCTCTCAGCTCAACAAAAAACAGAGAAAGTTTTTCTGATTAATTCGGGATTGGATATCGGTTATATTTCGGCTGGACTTCTACTACGTAGTGAAGCAAAAACGAACCTCGAAAAATGCGATCAATTCAACGGATTTGGAAACGGACTCATTCTACAAGGTGGATTTCTACTCCTCTTCGACATGACGGCCTACTTCATTCACAATCGACACCGGAAGAACAAGCTGAGCCCACTTCTTCAGAATATCGAATTAAGCAACAGTGGGATAGGAATCAAATGGAACCTTTCCTCACACCAAAAACTCAGGGCGTTTCTCTAAGGCTGCGAACTAATCTTGAAAGTGAATCGCATTCTCCGTTTGAGCAATTTGGACGATCACATACGGCTGCGTCATTATTTCAATGTCATATCCATCTGAAGGCGTCTTTTTAATCGCCACTACCGTTGTCTTATCTGTTTCAGTTATCGAAGAAACATCCACACTATAACCACCAGAACCACGAATTTTATCAAAGTACGCGACAACCGTTACTCGTTCAAAATCGAACGACTTTTTATCGATCGTTTGATTCACCGAATTCATCTTTTTCGCAAGCACATCCCATTCTTCTTGAGAGCGAATCACCACTCCTCCTTCAGAAATTTTCTCCTCTCCATTTCCCGTGAGGTAGCCCTCTTTTATCTTTTCGAACATAACGTTAGTCGGTTGCACTATTTCTTGTGTTGGCTTCTCTTCCAAGTGTTTTGGTTGATTGCATGATTGAAGCGACATGAACCCCATCAATATTGTTCCGACATACATGAATTGTTTCTGTATCATATTATTCTTTTTGTCATGAATTAGCAGTCATTCTACTTTAAAGATAGTGCCAAAATTGAAACCGAACCACATAATCTACTCCATACGATTCCAATCTTTTACCCAATTTACTCATAAATCTTTCGATTCTTGCCCGCAAATAATGTAATTTAACAGATGAAGCTTACAGCTATCATTATTTCAAACTAAACATAACGAATTATGAAACAATCCTACCAGCGGCTCTTGCGTATATTCTTCTTGAGCGCTTTTGGTGTATCGATGAGTTTAAATCCTTCGTTTGCGCAGCAAAGCGACGATTTTACATTTCAAGGAGTAGAAATTATTATTCCGAAGAATGTTCAACATTTAGACCTCAACGAACTATATAACAAAAGTGGATACGACAACTCCATTTATGCTTGGATGCAATTCAACGAAATTCCAAACCAAGCGCAGCAAGATGCGGTAAAAGCAAACGGTGTTGAGCTTTTGGATTATATTTCAAATGCAACATATCTCGTTCGTTTCCAAAAGACCGTTTCTCGCGACATGCTCTCGGCGAATAATGTAAAGGGAATCATTCCTCTTTCGGGAGAAATTAAGGTAGAATCGGAAATTCGAAACGGCTCCATCAACCCTTGGGCAATTGACGGGGATAATGCGAAACTTACCCTTATTCTTTTTGATGGCGTAAATGTGGAAGAAGCGATAACCACACTGAAATCTGCAGGAGTAAAAATCGATCAACAATACAAAGGTCATCAGGTATTGGACGTGTCTCTTCCGATTACCCAAATCAATTCCTTGGGAGATTTTCACTTCGTGAAATGGGTGGAAGAAATTTCAGCTCCATCCATTAAAGATGATTTCCGCGGAAAAGGACTTCACCGATCAAACAGTTTGGATACGCAGACGTCAACGGGAAGACAATATACAGGAACAGGTATTGGCGTGTTGGTAAGAGATGACGGTATTGTAGGACCACACATCGATTTCGAAGGACGTATCGACAACTCAACTGCCACAGGAACTGGACAAACACACGGTGACGGTGTTGCTGGAATTATGTCCGGCGCTGGAAACTTAGATCCAACCAAGCGTGGAATGGCCGCAGGATCGAACGTATTTGTTTCCAATTATCAATCGAACTTTTTGGATGCTCCAACGGTAGACAGAATCAATAACGGAACCGTTCAAATCACCAACTCTTCTTATTCGAATGGATGTAACGCAGGATACACGAATGCGACTGTAACCGTTGACGGTCAAGTATATGACAACCCAACCTTACTGCATGTGTTTTCTGCAGGAAACTCTGGTACGTCTAACTGTAGTTATGGTGCAGGATCTGGATGGGGAAACATCACAGGAGGACACAAGCAAGGAAAAAATGTAATTGCTACAGCGAATACGAACTTTGAAGGTGTATTAGAAAACTCAAGTTCGAGAGGACCTGCATACGATGGAAGAATTAAACCTGATTTGGCAGCAAACGGTTACCAACACTTGTCAACAGATGAAAACAATGCTTACCTCACTTTTGGAGGAACATCTGGTGCGGCACCTGGAATTGCAGGAGTTTCTGCACAATTGTATGAACTATACGGAGACATCAATGGCGGTTCGCTTCCTCCTTCTGCCTTGATCAAAGCAACGCTTTTGAATACAGCAAACGACGCTGGAAACGTTGGACCAGACTTTCAATTCGGATGGGGAATCGTGAACGGATTACGCGCAGGAATGTTATTGGAAGACGGACGTCACCTCAATTCAAACATCTCTCAAGGAAATACAAACACACATACCATTACGGTTCCTTCTGGAACACAGCAAGTACGATTTATGTTGTATTGGTCAGATCCAGCAGCAGCGAATGGAGCTACAACAGCGCTTATCAACGATCTTGATCTCGTTGTAACAGACCCATCTGCAGGAACTCATTTACCGTGGATATTAGATCCTACGCCAAACGCGAGTAACTTGAACGCGCCAGCAACAACAGGAGCTGATCACTTAAACAATGTAGAACAAGTGCTTCTTGATAACCCAGCGGCAGGAACATACTCACTAGACGTAAGTGGATTTGCAGTTCCAATGGGACCACAGGAATATTACATTGTTTACGAAATCATCGAAGATGAAATCACTGTTACTCGTCCGAATCGTGGAGAGCAATTTGTTCCAGGAGAAAACGAGTCAATTCACTGGGACGCTCCAGCAACAAGTGGATCATTCACCATTGAATACAGCGATGATAACGGATCGTCATGGAACCCAATCACAACAGTGGCGAGTGACCTCAGAACGTATGAGTGGGCAGTTCCAAATAACGTTACAGGAGATGGTCGTGTACGTGTAACTCGTGGAGGTTCTTCTGACATGAGCGACTCTACCTTCTCGATTGCACCATTGGTAACGAACCAAGCGATTACGCAGGTATGTCCAACAAGCATTACTTTCTCGTGGGATACTAATCCAGATGCGGAAAGCTACGATGTGTACGTACTTGGACCGCAATACATGGAAGTTGTTGGCAATGCTACAACCAATACATATTCATACACGATAACGGATCCAACTCTTCCCGTTTGGTATGCTGTATCTGCTAAAAACGCAACGGAAGGTTGGGAAAGTCGACGATCCGTAGCCAGTTTTTACGGTGGAGGTTTGTTAAACTGTGCCTTCCCAACTGATGTGGAATTATCGAGCATTAATAATGGAAGCGATTTCTTGTCTTTGTGTAATACCGCTGGTTCTTATCCAGAAATAACCATCCTGAATGCAGGAACATCGCCGATTTCAAACTTCGATGTTTCTTACCAATTATCTGGTCAGGCACAGGTTGATGAAACATACACAGGAACGGTTAACCCTGGGCAACAGGTAAACTATACATTTACCACGCCGTTATCAGTTTCAACAACGGGCAACTACACATTGACATGTACCGCAACTGTTTCAGGTGACGGATACGCAGGAAACAACGATCAGGTATTGAACTTTTATGTTCAGGCTACCGCTACGGCAACACCTTACGTAGAAGATTTTGAAGCAACAGGGTTCATGCCAACCGGTTGGACCTTAGTCAATCCAGATAACGACGACACGTGGGAGGAAATAAGTGTAACTGGATCAGGCGGTAACAGTACTGAAGCAGCGTATGTTGACAATTATTCCTACAACTCCATTGGTGAGGAAGATTACTTCGAAACAGAAATTTTCTACGTAGACGGAGGTGTCGCTACTTTATCGTTTGACCTTGCCAAAGCGCAGTACTCAACAACATATAAGGATAGCCTTGCCGTTCAAATTTCAAACGATTGTGGCGGCTCATGGACAACCATTTATGGGAAAGCAGATAGTGACTTGGCTACTGTAGCTAACGAGACTTCAGGCTGGATTCCAACAGCGGCGGCGGACTGGAGAAACGAAACCGTAGACATCTCCAGTTATTTGGGAGACAACGTGTCTTTCCGATTCATCAATATTACGGGTTACGGAAACGGAACATTTGTTGACAATATCAACGTGATGAGTGACTTGTCAGTCGGTGAAAATGATCAGGTTCACTTCAGTATCTACCCGAACCCAACAAACGGAAACGCTACATTGGCGATTTCAGATGAGTTGAGTCAAGATGCACGTGTAGAAATCACGAATCAAGTTGGACAAATTGTTCAGGTAATTGATGCGGCTGACTTCTCTCAAGGAGGTATTCCACTCAACCTTTCATCTTACCAAAGAGGTGTTTACTTCGTAACGGTTTACGTAAATGACTTACAAACAACGAAGCGTATCGTGAAGAACTAAAACAGATCATAACTAAAAACAAAACCCTGAGATTATGACTGATCTCAGGGTTTCTTTTTATCGTTTCGTTTAAATCGAACTAACGGAATATCTTCTCTGTAGTTCCATCAGAATAACAATTAAAGGCAAAACCTTTGAAGTCTTCACCCACTTCTTTTCCAAGAAAATCAACTGTTTTTACGAGCATTCGTGGAGTTGAGCTATTGTCAAATGAAATCGGTCCGTAAGATGCTGCCTGACCATCGAAATCTACCTGCATAATTCGGTAGTAATTGATTCCATCTTCTGGCTCAGCATCCGTAACCGAATAACTCAAGACATCTGTTGACGTACCTGCACCCGGCAAGCGCACCATTTCAGTCCAATTTTCTCCATCTGTTGATCGAAAAACCGCAAAATAGTCGTTGTTGCTTTCAAAGGCTGTTTTCCATGTGATAACATTTAAACCATCAATGGTTTTTCCTTCTAGATCGATCAATCCGATTGGCAAAATGGTTGGGCAGATTGAAGAGGCAACACATTTATTTCCATTGTACCAACATGCACCATTTCCAAGACATTGAGGAACACATCCAGCAGTAGAACCAGGATATACCTGACACTGACCTGGACCTGTACATAAAAAGTTAGACCCGTTCAATTGGGCTCCACACGAGCTAAAGAAAGCCCCGCTGCAGTTTGGGTAAAGGACACATTGTTTCACACCGCTAGGGTCGAGCCAAACACACGCACATTGTGCCTGTGAATTATGTGGTATCATCAAAAATAGGAGTATAGCAAGTGGCAACGAAATATAAATTTTTCGTAGTAATTTCATGGGAGTTATTTTTTAAGCGGCTCAAAATTAACCATCTGTGCAACGATAGCACCTACCACCGTTGTATAAAGCAAAATTATTCGACGGAACACTTAAAAACACCCACCAACACCCCAAATTCAACGACTAAAGAAAACTAACATTCTGTTGAAATCGACCTGTTTACGTGAAAAAAAAGGCCTCGAAATTTCTCATATTGAATGTGTTCCAGCTAAAATCAATCAAAAGCTTTATTTTTAGTCGAAACGAATCGATTACGCCTAACAATACGCACAGATGAATTTAAAAAAATGGTACAGCATTCCAGGACTTGTTCTTGCTATTGCTTTCTTGGTATTCGCCTACATGATGGTGAGCAAAAGTGTGGAAGCTTCGCATGAATTTAAGGTAGAGAAAAGCAAAATCTCCGAAATCCTCAGTTTCAAAGATCGATTACTTTCGTTCCGAGACTGGGTTTTTACCGAAACGGCATGGGAAGAAAAGCGTGTTAAATACGAAGAAGCATTACAGCAAGCCGACGTCCATTATCAGGAGGCTATGACCTACGGGCACTATCTCCTCATTGGCTGTTTAATCTTTTTTCTTGCTGTTGTTCTGCTGTACGCTCGAAAACGGATCTATTTCGGCATCACTTTAGGGCTTTCTGCGGTTGGAATTGCCCTGCTTGCTCAAGGTGTGATGAATCCCATTTTGGAAATGGCGGCATTTGAAGAGGACATGACATTTAAGGTATACGTGAAGCCGAAAGATATTCCATACTATATGGAAGCAATCGAGAAGATGAGATCAGCTAAGGACATTGGAAAAAATGCACTTGGTAATTTTAAAGTTGAGGAGTTGATACCTGATGAAATCGCAGAGTATACTGAAGGTTTCACAGACATAATTACCCAAAGCGCTGAAGAAATCACCTCCAATGCAGCAGAATATGCTCAGCCAACACTCAATACCATTACGGATTTTATGGAAGAAAATGCGGACAAAGAGTTTGGAAAAGACCAAATCTTCAGGGGAAAAACCTATTTCTACTATCAAAACAAAGGCATTATGGATGTCATTAAACTCCTCTGGAACAATAACAATAAACCTGTAGCAGCAGCCATTGGAACGTTTAGTGTGATTGTTCCCCTCATCAAACTCTTATTCTCCTTAATCATTCTGCTGTTCCCAATTACACGCGCGAAGACATTACGCAAAGTGCTTAGTTACATTTCCAAATGGAGTATGGCCGATGTGTTCGTGGTAGGAGCATTCTTGGCTTACTTAAGCTTTGCAAACATGAGTCCAGGTGTTCAAATGGATGCAAATGTCTTGTTCGGACTCTACTATTTTGGTGGCTACGTGCTCGTATCTATTCTACTGGGAATCATGTTGGATTTAACGATCAAAGAAAAGATCAAGCATGCCGAATTGAAAGCTAGAATTGAAGCCGAGAATAAAAAGCCAATGGAAAATGAATTGAAGGAAGGAAACCGTTTGGAGGAATAAGTTACGAAGCTGAGCAGCTGTTAGAATTGAATTCTGATTAATTCTTCACTAAGCGTCTGTTCGCAACACCTTTACCGGAAGTTATTTTCACCTGATACACGTTTGACGGAATAGTCGAAAGATCGATCGTACATTGAGTTGAAGCTGTTTCAAAACGCCAAATTTGTTTTCCCTTCATGTCGATAAGCTCAACAAGACGATCTCCAACTGTTCCAAAATCTATCCTTACTTCGTCATTCGCTGGATTTGGATATATGTTAAATGGATCAATCGTTTGCTCTTCCTGATTCAGCACGCAATCTTGAGGGTCCGTAAAGAAAACTTCTGAGAAGACATTCGGTTCTACAGACCAATCGACCCACGTTCCCCCAGAACCTGTTTGCCAATCATTGAGGTTGAAGGTATTTGACCCTGTTGAAGTACCGGGAACTTGATATACTTTTAAAATATCAGACGAGTAAGACCAAGTGATTGGGGAACCGGGTTGAAACACTTCAGGATAAGCAGGAATACTGTCGTAAACGCAATTCTTTTGAATGAAGAAAGCATAATCATCATACGAAGGATGATCACCAAACACACGCGCAATTCCATTTTGATCAACACAAACCGCCGTATACTCCTCGCAACCGATTCCTTTCGCATTAACGCCATAGTTTTCCAAAATATGCGCCAAGAACACAACGTGTCTCCCCTTTCGTGAAGGGTTGTCGTAGTGAGTATCGGTAATTACATCTTGCAAATAATTCGCATGAATAAAGGAGGCTGAATCGATGGTAATGTTGGGGTGAAGCGGGTCCATCATCGCATCCGAAGAGCTTATCGTTCCATTTTCCGCTGTGAAGTAAAAACTGCCTAAGATGGCCATGCCTGCACTTGTTCCACCAATTGACATTCCTCTATTTGCTATCCCGTCGTTGATTAAACTATCCACAGGTGTGTTTCTCCAATAAGAAACATAATCCCACTGGTCGCCTCCCGCAATCCACACCGCTTCAGCTTTGGAAATTCTATCGAGGACGTAAGAATCAAACGCAGCACTGGCATTATTGAAAACAATCGTTTCTACAGAGTTAACCGTAATTCCTAGCCCTGAGTACATGTAATCGTTGTATCCATCTGCTCCACTCGCGCGAATGACCAATACATCTCCTCCGTAAGCGCGCTCAAGAAACCACTTCATTGCCTCGTCGTTCTCAGTAGCACCTCCCATCATACAAAGTCCACCAGGAGGTGTCGGAGAAACAATAGCGTCGGTAGCGCTACCTGTAAAGTACGAGGTGTACGGTTGAGACAATCCCATCAACGGAAGCATACTCATCAATAAAAGACTGATTTTTTTCATCTTACTACTATTCTGTTGAGCAAGATACCTTTTCTGTTAGTTCTAACCTGCTCTTCTCTCCAAAAACCCTATATTTTGACGTGGACAGACGTCCTAAGCTTTGTTATTTTCCTGTTAAATGGGCATTTTTGGCATTCCATTTGAACATGGAGCACGCAAAACACCTGTTCGTTTCACCAAAACGAAATGAACTCAAAAAACACATTATGAAAACAATTCTACTCATCGCGTCCCTTATTGGTTCACTATCATTTTCCTACGGGCAAAACATTGATGACAACAAGGTTCAATTCTCGTACATTCAATTACCGTACATTAAAATCGACAATGCTTTTACCAATTATGATGTGAAATTTGTTCATGGATACGAACAAACCAATCAAGAAATTCTGGCAAATCACGAGCTGAATAAGCAAGCAGCGATGGCTATTTTTGAGCAAGCTATGATTCAATATAAAGTCCAAACTGATTCAATTGACGCCAATTATTACCGTGCTATGGCACAGTGGGAAAAAGACGTCAACGCAGGAAAAACGCAGGCAAATGGACTCGCTCTTCCTCAACCGATTCGTCAAGCGTATCCAACGATTCCTGTTTTTCCCGGATTGGATGAACCTCGATTGAACTCACCAATGGATGAAAACAGCGTATTGAACGGAATCAACATTGAAGGTTTTGAAAAAGGATTTGGTGGTTTCGTGGTAACTGTGAATGTTTTGGGAATGACAGACATCCAAATCAACGAAAGCAAAAAAGGATCAGGAACTGCAACGAAATACACGTACACAGCTACGTACATGATGCCTGTAGAATTAACGGTGGAGTCACCAACACAAGGTAAACTGATTCACTTACGTATTATGGAAGGTCGTCAGTCACAAACAATTGGAAGCTATAAGAGTAAATACGATTTCGAGTTGTACAAATTGACCAATGAAGATCAACTTTACCGAGAACTGGAAACATCTGCTCGAGCGAAAGCAATTGCACAAACAAACAACTATTTGAACAATCAAATTGGGTATGTTACCAAAACAAGAAACGCAGAATTGTATGCTGTAAAACGATTCAAATCCTATGATTATTCGGATGTAACTGTTGCATACACGAAAACGGTTCAAGCCTTGATGTTGGTTTCACAAGACAGAGATCGTTCATCGGCAATTGATAAAATCGATGAAGCGCTAGCGGAATGGGAGATGATTCTAGAAGAAAGCAATACCTACGATAACAAGGCGCGAATCAATGATAAAATTACATCGATGATTTACTGCAACATGGCAGAATTATTGGTTTGGAAAGGAGACTTCGACCAGTCTCAAGTGAAAGTAAATTTAGCAATTAGCGAAGGAGGAAAATTCAAGCGTCACGCAAACGGAGTAGCAAGTTTCTACGCTGATCAAAAAAAGCGATGGGATGTCCATTACTAATCCAAAAACAAGTTATTATGAGCAGGCGAGCGATCGTCTGCTTTTTCGTTCCATTACACTGAGTGATGTTGCGCTGTGGACACCTTTTTTCTTACGAGACGACTACATGCCTTTTCTGATGCAAGACATTACGCAGCCTGCGGAAGATCGCGCACGCATTTGGGTTGAGCGCCAAATTCAACGTGAGAATGATGGACAATACGGTCATCTTGCCGCCATTGAAAAATCGTCTGGGAAATTTATTGGAATGGGTGGCGTGGTTCATCGCGAATTATATGGGAAAGATGAGTTAGAAATCACCTACTCGCTCCTTCCCGAATTCTGGGGAAAGGGATACGCGAGAGAATTGGCCAAGACGTTTATCGATCACATTCGCGAAAATTCCGAAGCAACAAGTGTGATTTCTATGATTCACCCCGAAAATGAAGCTTCCATTAAGGTGGCGAGAGCTAATGGGTTAACCTACGACCGCAAAGCAAAATTTTTAGGGGTTCCCGTCGATGTCTATCGCTTGGAATTTTAATGAAAGAGTCCAACCTGTAACTTCATGCTATTCTGAACGTTATACATTAAAACTCTCCAGATTATGAAGTATTTATTGACCGCCATCGTATTCAGTTTCTGCTTTGCAGGAATGTCCGCAACAGAAGTCACACATGAGAAAGCCTCCGTTTCCATCGAGTCGACGGTTGTCTTTGATGGAGGAAAGCGCAAAAAACGTCGCGTGAAACGCATCAAGGCAAAGCGTAAACGCAGATGCAAGCGTGCGGCTCGCAAAAATTTTGCGGGATAATTACCAATTTCCGTTTTCGATGTCCTTTCGAATATCCGTTTCAAAATTCGAAAGCTGCACTGCGGCAAAAACTTCCGCTTGTTGTTCAGGATTAAACGCCCGTAACTTCGTTATTTGTCTCAATGTCTTCAAGCCACCAAACGAGTATCCCGAAAACTGTTGGGCAATCAATGCCTCTGGAATATAGATTAATCCGCGGTATTTGAATTGAAGCGTGTGCGCCATCTCGTGAACAAACCATCGAAGATCTGCGGTGTCTTCCAAATCAATTTCTCGACTAAAATGAATGGTGTTTCCCAACCCTAATCCGAGTGATTTTCGACGCGTCATCCATGCTCCTGTTCGCGCCACCCATGATTTTTCATATACACGCACTGTTTTCAGATAGCCCAATTCTTGCGACAAGTTCGAAAACAACGATAGTTCTTCAGGCGATAATTTCCGACCATTTCTTTGAGTCACCGACATGATTCCTTGGAACAAGTATCCGAAAAACAAAAGGTCGAGCACTGCATAAAAAACGCCAAGAATGTACCATGGAACGATTACTAATGCTCGTTTCCAAAACTGATTTGAGTTGTACGTATTTCGTTGAAGAAATTCCCTGCCCGACAGCACGTGAAAGAGGTGTATGAATCGACGTTTCAGCATAAACTTGACAGATCAATATTACCGATAAATGTCGAAGTATTCTCTATCTTTGAACCAAATCAAACTCATGGCGAAGGTAAAATCAGCGTTTTTCTGTCAAAATTGTGGCTACGAAACCCCAAAATGGTTGGGAAAATGTCCTTCGTGTAACGAATGGAACACCTTTGTTGAGGAATTGATTCAAAAGCAAGTGCCTCAAGTGGTTGCGTTTTCAAAATCGGAGCGCGCAGCCAAACCACAATCGCTTCAAGAGATTAAAAAACAAGAGCATCCGCGGATTTTGTTGGGCGATACAGAGCTCGATCGTGTTTTAGGTGGAGGAATTGTTCCTGGATCGTTGGTGCTATTTGGCGGCGAACCTGGAATTGGAAAATCGACCTTGTTATTGCAAATGGCTGTTTCGTCTTCCAAAATGAATGTGTTGTACGTATCTGGAGAGGAAAGCGATCAACAAATCAAGATGCGCGCGGAACGTATCGGTGTCAAAAATGAAGCTTGTTTTATTCTTACTGAAACCAACATTCAGAACATTTTTCAACAGGCAGAGGAAGTACAGCCACATTTGCTCGTGATCGATTCAATTCAAACCTTGTACTCTCCTACGATTGAAAGTTCCCCAGGAAGTATTTCTCAAGTACGCGAATGCACCGCTCAGTTGTTGCGCTACGCCAAACAGAGCAACGTTCCTGTGTTCTTAATCGGACACATCACCAAAGAAGGTTCTTTGGCAGGGCCGAAAGTATTGGAGCACATGGTAGATGCTGTTTTGCAATTCGAAGGAGACCGAAATCACGTCTATCGCTTGCTTCGCTCGATTAAAAATCGTTTTGGAAGCACAAACGAGTTGGGCATTTACGAGATGAACAGTCAAGGTCTACGACAGGTGGAAAATCCTTCAGAGATCTTGATCACCAATACCGACAGTTCATTGAGTGGAATTTCAATTGCTGCTACCTTAGAAGGAATGCGTCCCATGTTGATTGAAGTTCAAGCGCTGGTAAGCACGGCCGCATACGGAACTCCTCAGCGATCGTCGACTGGATTCGATAGCAAGCGTTTGAACATGCTCTTGGCTGTCATGGAAAAACGATGCGGGTTCAAATTGGGAGCCAAAGACGTTTTCCTCAATATTGCAGGGGGAATAAAGGTGGACGATCCAGCTATCGACCTTGCCGTTGTGGCAGCTGTACTCTCGTCGAATGCCGACATCGCTATTGCGAAAAACATCGCGCTTTCGGCAGAAGTTGGATTGTCGGGAGAAGTTCGACCCGTGAACCGCATCGATCAACGCATTTACGAAGCCGAAAAGTTAGGGTTCGACAAAATCATCATTTCTAAATACAACAGAGGAATCGACCAAAAGAACTTCAACATCGAGTTGATTCAATGCGGAAAAATTGGAGAAGTTGTTCGCGCGTTGTTTGCTTGATTAATGCTCTTGTAGCTCTCTCGTCAATAACGAACCCGCCTTCACTTCAGGGAAAATATCACTGTACTTCAACACCAAATGCTCTTCTGCTCGTCGATTGACCATTGCTCTTCTCAATTCTGAAGGTGTATGAACACCCGTTGCTGCGATCAACTCGCTAAAGCTTATGATGGTTCGACGATGGTAATTTTCTGCTCGCTTCGCTTTGTCTTCCACATCCAGACCTTTCATGAGTCCTTTCTTTTGCGTAGCAACTCCCACTGGACACGTATTATTGTTGCATTGCAAAGCTTGAATACACCCAATTGACATCATCATTGCCCGTGCACTATTCGCCATGTCTGCTCCAATCGCAATCACACGCGCGATATCGAAGCCACTAATGATTTTTCCTGACGCAATCACACGAATATCTTTTTTGAGATCGTACCCAATTAGTGTATCGACAACAAACGCCAACGCGTCGATCATTGGCATACCCAACGAGTTCGAAAATTCTACAGGAGCTGCTCCAGTTCCTCCTTCTCCGCCATCTACAGTAATAAAATCAGGTTTGATTCCCGTTGAAATCATCGCTTCACAGATGTCCACAAATTCTTGCTTTTTACCTACACATAATTTAAAACCAACGGGCTTTCCTCCCGACTTTTCTCTCAACAACTGAATGAATTTCATCAACCCTTTGGCAGAAGAAAACGCAGAGTGAGAAGGTGGTGAATGTACAGCTGTGTGTGGTTTGACGTGTCTAATTTTCGCAATTTCCTCCGTGTTTTTAACTGCTGGTAGGATTCCTCCGTGGCCCGGCTTTGCTCCTTGTGACAACTTCAACTCGATCATTTTTACGTTCTCAAGTGTTGCCTTTTTTTCATAAAGCTCTTCCGAAAATTTGCCGTCTTCTGTACGACAACCAAAATATCCTGTTCCAATTTGCCAAATCAAATCTCCTCCAGGTTCCAAGTGATAGGAGCTAATTCCTCCTTCACCGGTATTGTGAGCGAATCCACCCATTTTGGCGCCTTTATTCAATGCCAACACCGCATTCTTGCTGAGCGATCCAAAACTCATCGCTGAAATATTAAGAATACTCGCCGAGTACGGCTGCTTGCAATCTGCACCTCCAACGAGCACTCTTGGTTCATCATTATCCAAATGATTACTCGCATACATTGAATGATCCATCCACTCGTAGCCTACTTCGTAGACATCCATCTGCGTTCCAAACGGAACAGTATCATTCACATCCTTCGCTCGCTGGTAAATCAAGGAACGAAACACACGACTAATTGGACGACCTTCCGTATCGGTTTCAACGAAGTACTGCATGATTTCGGGACGGATTTTCTCCAACATGTATCTACCATGTCCCAACACAGGAAAGTTGCGTTTAATGGCGTGCTTTTTCTGAAGAATATCAACAATTCCTATCAAAATTAGCGGTCCAAAGACGACCATACTCCATAACACCTTTGGTGTCCAAAAATAAGAAAGTGCACCAACCGCACTCATGATGATTATGCTGGCGAGGATAAATATATTACGTGGATTCATCTCTAAGAATTGCTGTTTAAGCTATGAAGATAATAACCTGATCTCGATTCTCTACGATTCCATTCAATTAATCCCTGACAAATAGCAGTCGAGGGCATCAGTAAACATGTGAAAAAGCAGGCCAACACCGATAACACGCGTTTTTTTGAAGAAAAGTAAAATGGGGTACAATGCAATGGCAATATACGAGTGAAGCGGATGAAAATTAATGCTGCAACGCGCAGGATCAAATATCGGATCTGCGAAAAGATGGTCTAAATCGACAAGCATTGTTGCCACCATCAGGAGCCATGCAACTTTCCAATTCTTTCGAAAAAAGATCCACGCAATCAATCCAGGGGCGAGGATATGAAGGGAATAATGAAGAAGTGTTTGGAGGAGCATGGAAGGTTGCTGTGCTGTATATTGTACTTTTCGGTTGAAGAAACTGTGACAATAAAAAAAGAGAACAACCGATTGACTATCAGCTATTCTCCTTTCGTTTAAACATTTTTGAGACTAGTTACAAAACTCTTTGTACGCCTCTTTCAAGTTTTCCGCAATCATTTGCGCTGTTCCGCCTTCGATGTGGTGTCTTTCTAGGAAGTGTACCAATTTTCCATCTTTGAACAAAGCAATAGATGGAGAAGATGGAGGGTAAGGAAGGAAGTACTTTCGTGCTTGGTTTGTTGCTTCACCGTCAACTCCTGCGAACACAGTTCCCAAGACATTTGGTTTTGCATCGCTATCTAATGACAACTTCACTCCAGGACGCATATTTCCAGCTGCACACCCACAAACGGAGTTTACAACCATCAATAAGGTTCCTTCTGTATTTTTTATGATTGCATCAACTTCTGATGGCTCTGTTAACTGCGTAAATCCTGCGCTCGTTAAATCGTCCTTCATTGGTTGAACTAATTCTGGTGGATACATAACGTTTTATGTTTTTAAGATTTATACAAAGGTACGATTCTTCATTGAAGCTTTTACATGTAAACGAATTATCTTCCTAGGTAACTTGTTTTTTGATGCAAGTTCACTTTTTAACGTAATTCGTTGGAGTTGACTTCCATCAATTGCGACAAAACAACAATTATTTATTCAGATATCACTCAATACGAACTTCAGGATCGAGCTCTTTTCCTTCCAGAAGGAAATCGACAAACTCCTTGGACAAAAGCGGACAGAGCAAATATCCTTTCGAGCCCAAACCATTGAATACATGATAGTGTGGATGATTAGGATGTGTACCAATGTACGGACGTCGGCTAATTGGCCCGGGGCGAATTCCTGCTTGTTGACGCACAACCTCCACTTTTTCATCAATGATGAATGAAAGCTTTTCAAGGATTTCGTTTCTTCCTTCCTCCGTGAGTTCCAACGACGTGTTATTCCAATCGATGGTGGCACCAATTTTAAATTCTTTATTCCCCAAAGGAAGATTGAAGCACTTTCGGTTCAGCGATTCATCTTCTGGAAGTTCCTCGGAGCGCACTGTTAACACTTCTCCTTTTGTCGGGTTGATCGGCAAGAAGGAAAACCACGGATTATTCATTCCATGATAACCTTCACAGAAAATAATGTCGTCATAGTGCTCACCTTTGTATCTCATTCCCTTCAGTTCTTCGTAATCAAACGTTTCGTTGAGAATTGTTCCTTTTTCAGCGATAATTTGCTTCGCAGCGGGCAAAAAACCAATGGGATGAACCACAAAGGCATTTTTGATTCGCCCTGAACCGAATGGGTTTTTACAGCGATCATACGTATCATCCGACTCTTCCAATGGCGTCATGTAATCCGTGAAATCTTCTCTCAACTGCTTTTTCTCCCAAAGTTCTCGTTCGTGCTCCGTAGAAAACAGGCGCCGAATGGGTAATTTCTCGAAAAATTTTGTCCCTGATTCCTCTTCAATGGAAGAATAAAACGACTTGAGGTAAGGGATGAAATCATCTACACGCCAACCTTTCGTCATTCGCCGAAACACCAATGGGTTGATGAGTCCAGCGGCAATAATTGAACTGACATTTTTGCCATTGTCAATGAGCGTGACGTCAACGTTTTTGCGTAATAGCTGAATCGCTACGCTCACGCCAGATAATCCAGCACCCACCACCACTATTTTTCGAGAATTTGACATGCTCAAAGATTCAAAAAAATGTTCGGGAATTCCGAATAAATTACGCCGTACGGAAACTTTCAGCCCTTCTTTTTACTAAGAATGATTCCAAATTAACTACTTTAGTTCTTCATTTCATCGTATGAAAAGAAGGATTACAGGAATCTTATTATTGTTCTGTCTTGCCTTGCCCATCCCGGCAATGTTTACCTTCTTGCACTATCAAAAGAAACAAGTACGAAAAGACGTCAAGCATCAAATAATTGCTGGAATCGACCGCTCAGAACTGGTTCTACTAAAGTTCACAAAAGAAGAGTGCGAAACAACACTTCGCTGGAATCATGCAAAAGAATTCGAGTTTGATGCCTCCATGTACGACATTGTTGAAGCCGAAGTAAAAGATGGTTTGGTTCACTTCTGGTGTTGGTGGGACAACAAAGAAACCAAGCTCAACAAGCAACTAGACAATTTGCTTCTTGGTGCTTGGAATCATAACCCGCTTCAACGTAAAAACAAAGAGCGACTGACGAAACTCTACAAGTCCCTCTTTTTTGAATCGGATGCTCTATTGAACCCGAAAATTCCCATCGATACAGAACAAATGAACACTTCATACGATTTTGGTTTTTTAACGAGATCATATCCTCCCCCCGTTCCACCTCCCGAAATCTGTTAAACACGTTTTCTACTTAACCTAAGTCTGCGAAGCCTCTTTTTGTGGACTATTCCTATATGTTTAACATGATAATTAACCATGATGAAAAAAATATTCATTACATGGTTATTGCTTGGTTTGTGCACTATTGCCCAATCTCAAACAATAACTATAAAAAATAAAGAAACGGGAGCTCCAATCGAAGCTGCCAATCTTCGGAGTGAATCTCCACGAGCCTATGCGACAACCAACGCACGCGGTCAGGCAGACATTTCGATGTTTAAAGGAGCAAAAGCAATACAAATTGGAACATTTGGCTTCAAAACGGAAACAAGAAGCTACATAGAGTTGGAGTCGTCTTCATTCGAACTAGCGTTAACTCCCTCCAATTTGGACCTCGAAGGTGTGGTCATTTCAGCCACTCGCTGGAACCAGAGCTCCAGTAATGTCCCTTCAAAAATCATTTCCATTTCTCCAACTGATGTCGCGCTGCAGAACCCTCAAACCGCTGCCGACTTACTTGGTATTTCTGGCAAGGTCTTCATTCAAAAAAGTCAACAAGGAGGAGGAAGCCCAATGATACGCGGATTTGCGACGAATCGTCTATTGTACACCATTGATGGTGTTCGCATGAATACCGCAATCTTCCGAGCAGGAAATATCCAAAATGTCATTTCACTCGACCCTTTCGCTATGGAAAACACAGAAGTGTTCTTCGGTCCTGGATCGGTGATTTATGGAAGCGATGCCATTGGAGGTGTGATGAGTTTTCAAACCTTAACTCCACAAATGTCGCTGGAAGATAAACCTTTGATTACTGGAAAAGCCGTAAGCAGATACGCCACGGCGAACAGTGAAAAAACAGCTCATTTCGACATCAACGTAGGCTGGAAAAAGTGGGCAATGGTAACGAGTGTCTCCGCTAACGATTTTGGCGATTTACGAATGGGAAGTAAAGGTCCGGATGAGTATTTGCGCCCATTTTACGTTCAACGAATCGACAGTATGGACGTGGTGGTTACCAACGATGATCCCAAGGTCCAAAAACCATCTGGCTATTCGCAAATCAATATGATGCAAAAGATTCGATTCAAACCAAATGAAAAGTGGGATTTCCAATATGGTTTCCACTATTCAGAAACGTCGGAATATGCTCGTTACGATCGACATATCCGCTACAAAAATGGACTTCCGAGATATGGAGAATGGTCGTACGGTCCGCAAAAGTGGATGATGAACAACTTCAACATCACGCACACAGGAAACAATGTTGTTTATGATGAAATGACAATCCGTTTGGCACAACAATCCTTTGAGGAAAGTCGAATCACGCGCGACATCAACAAGCCCGACCGCGAAACACGTATCGAGGAAGTAGAAGCCTACTCGGCCAATATCGATTTTGTAAAATCTCTTGGAAAGAAAAACAAGTTTTTCTACGGAGTAGAAGCGGTGTTGAATGACATTACATCTACAGGAATCAACGAAAACATTTCAACGGGTGATATTAGTGCTGGGACCACTCGCTATCCTCAGTCTTCTTGGGCGTCTTATGGTGTGTATATCACCGATCAATTTAAAGTTTCGGATAAGTTCCTGCTTCAAGCAGGATTTCGATACAACCAATTCCAGTTGGATGCCGCGTTCGACACAACATTTTATCCATTTCCCTATACTTCTGCCAAGTTGAACAATGGCGCACTCACGGGAAGTTTAGGGTTTGTGTACCGTCCGAGCAACAAATGGGTGATTAGTGCGAATGCTGCTTCGGCATTTCGTTCTCCCAACGTGGATGATATCGGAAAAGTATTCGATTCAGAACCTGGATCTGTTGTGGTTCCCAACCCCAATTTGCAAGCAGAGTACGCCTACAACATGGACGTAAGCGTAGCCAAAGTTTTTGGTGATGTAGTAAAACTTGATTTGACCGGTTACTACACCCTCTTGCAAAATGCGTTGGTTCGTCGAGATTATACACTCAATGGGCAGGACAGCATTCTTTATGATGGTACGTTGAGTCAAGTGCAAGCCATTCAAAATGCAGCCGTTGCTAATGTTTACGGAGTACAAGCTGGTCTGGAAGTGAAATTACCGAATGGATTTGGGCTCTCTTCAGACTTCAACTATCAGTTAGGGGAAGAAGAACTGGACGATGGTACGCGAAGTCCATCTCGACATGCTGCTCCATGGTTTGGAGTAACACGCTTCATCTACAATGCGCACCGACTCAACATGCAATTGTATGTAATGTATAGCGGAGAAAAAAGCTTTGAGGATTTACCCGAAGGGGAAAAAGGGAAAGATTACATCTATGCCATCGACGAAAATGGCAACCCCTACTCGCCGGGATGGTATACACTCAACTTCAAGGCGATGTACAGCTTTGCGACCAATTTTGCCGTAAGCGCAGGGTTGGAAAACATTACTGATCAGCGCTATCGTCCGTACAGCTCGGGAATTGTTGCTCCAGGAAGAAATTTCATTCTTTCGGTTCGCTACACTTTCTAACCGAAGGTTTTTGAAGTCAACCATTGTGTTGGTCGGTGCTCCTGCACGGATCAACACCTCAAACGAAGCCTTATGTTTAGAAATACAGTTAAAAAGCTTCTTGGTAAACAGGAAGAAGTAACGCTCATTGATATCGATGAACTGTACAAAGAAACGATCGTCCATCTGTCGTTGGAAGCGCGTGTCCATTATTGCAATAATTTAATTCAAACGTGCATTTTGGATGTGAATAACGCGAAAAATCAGTCAGAAAAGGATAAAATCTACACGCTGATGAATGCAGCGAAGCGTGAAATTGAACACATGAACGAATAAAAAGCCAAAAACGGAAAATCCCTGCCACGACAAATGGCAGGGATTTCTTTTTCCAAAAGGTGCGATCAATTCTTATTGATGTTTGATGCTCCTGAAGTATTAATGTGTGTAATTACGGGATCACCTTTGTAGTTTAAGGTACTCGCTCCCGAAAGCTCAACGCTCATTGAATTGAGAATTGTTAAGAATGCCGTGCTCGCTCCAGATAATTTTACATCCAAGGTTTCAATCTCAAATTCGTACTTGCGCAAAGTGCTCGCTCCAGACAAGTCAACAAATGCATCCATTGCGGTTCCATTCACTTTTGCTGTTGAGGCTCCACTCAATTCAATATCTCCTTGTGTTACGTTTACTTCTCCTTCAAAATTACTCGCTCCACTCATGTCCAAATTAAAGTCGTTCGCTACGAGTGCATTGTTCAACCTCACTCGTGATGCTCCAGAAAGTTCGAAATGATCAAGCTGGGTTGTCGTAATGTGAATTTTAACTGGTTTCTTCGTCGAAATGCGCTTGTTGTGTTGAAAATGAAGCTTCAATTTTCCAGATACTACCTCTGTTCTGATAAACTCATGTAGGTTTTCTGGAGCTTCCACTTCGAGTAATTCCTGCGTGGGAGAATATGTTACATCTACTTCGAATGCATCTTCCACTTCAACTCGAGTAAAATTGTCTACCGCACGAATTTCTGTGGTAACCGTACTTGAACCTTTTATCTTCTTACAACTGGTGCTCGCAACGGCCACAACAGCCAATGAAAGAACGAATGCAAACTTTTTCATATTGATCTTTTTAATATTTGTATCCTTATGACAGTTCGAAAAATGATTCACCCCTACGTACAAATTGTTTTTTTTCGAAAAAATCTATTTCTCCGAAAAAAACCGCTGATTCACTGATGTTTACGTATCTAGAAAAAGCGCAATGCGAGGTGTCCCCCAGCCCACACTTGCAGGTTGGAATTTCCTGAAGAGTAATCGTAAAAGCTGTACGGCGCCAGTGTATTGAAATCGTTTCCTGGGAAATAAGATGTTTCAGCGACCAAGGCGTTAATGGACGGTCCAGCCGCGATGGCCATCATCGGAGAAAGCTGCCACTGGAAGGAAGTTGTCAATTTTAACAGCCCATTTGGTCGAACAATTGCTGATTTCCGCTGAAGGTGTGATGCTTGAAGATCGAAGAAAATCCGCGTTTTGGGCGAAATTCCTACGGAAGATCCTATTCCATAACCCAATTGGAAAGTAGGATTCGCTCCTTCAAAGTGAACACCCCACACAAAAGAATTGTAAAACTGATTCACCCCTGTTTTGAATGCCAAATTCGCTTGAAACACTTCGTTGGTAGACAGCTCAACTTGATGCAATCCCTTTTTAGAATAACTCAAGAATCCGATAGGCACTCCATCAATTTCTTCGCTAAAGTTGAGCAATCCAATTTGAGCACCTTCCACTTTGTCCGCCATGTTGATGATTCCTGCAACTTGAGCTCCTTCCAGCTTACCGTAGGATTTATTGAAAATTCCGCCAATTTGTGCACCTCTCGAACTTTCGTACGAGTAATTTCCAATTCCTCCGATTTGGGCACCAATGAATCCATCAGCAAAATTGATTAATCCTGCCGATTGAGCGCCAATCACTTCACCACTCGTGATGTTTGTAATACCCGCAAATTGAGCACCGTGTACATCCGAATGGTTGATATTGGTAATCCCCGCGAATTGTGCTCCACGCTGGTGTCCGCCCACCTTGTTGAAAATGCCGGCCATCTGAAAATAACTGACCGAATCCCAATCGAGGTTAAAGATTCCTCCGATCTCCAAAATCCGAACACCTCCCACAAAACCACCAATGGTATTAAAGGAGTAATCGACCGTTGTTTTTCCCGTCAATTCACCATTCGATCCGACGTAGGGAACGAGCGAAACTTGGGTCTTGCGTTGTAGTGTCTTCCCGAAGTTTTTAAACTTGGATTTTCGCTCTTCGGTGAATAAAAATCGTTGAAACCAGTTTAATTTTGCGTTTTCCGTTGTATCAACATCAGTTGAGTCGACCATCATCGGAAGTGCTTCCAAAGAAATATTGAAGACGGATGTCCCCGACTGTACCCACTGAATACTCGTATCTCGGTACCCAAATTTCTTTACGGTAATCAATGGGTTTTCTGTGTTCTTGATCGTCAAATTGTAATACCCATATTCATTGGAACTCGCTGCGGATAGGCTCGTTGAATCGTAAATGGTGGCATACGGAATGGTTTCCCCCGTTTCCTTGTTCGAGATGTATCCACTCAGAATAACTGACTTCTCATCCGTGGCACTTGCCTCACGCAAAATGATATAGTTTCCACGCTCTTTGTATGAAACTTTACCCAAGAACAGATCGTTCAGAACAGCGCGTGTTGTTTTGTTGGTGTAAGTTCGCGTAAGCTGAATATTCTGATCTATTAAATCTGTCCGATACGCAAATTGATATTCACCTTGTTCTTCCATGAGCTGCAAGGTTTCCTTTACGGAAGTTCCATTTAAATCGAGGGTAACTTTTCGTTCCAATGGCGGTACCGATTGTTGTGCCCAACCCAAGCTGAACCATCCAATGCAAACAATGCTCGCAAGAACCTTATTGACAACTTTCTCCATAAATTTCGATTGTTTTTTTGTTTTGGACAATGTTGATATCCAGCAGTTCTGCAATAATATCTAGAATGGTTGCAAGCGACTCATTTTTGAACGTGACACTCACAGTACACTCCGCCAGCGCAGGGTTTTTAATTTCAATTTTTCGTTTGAAGAAAGCACCCAATATTTCTGTTGCTTCCGCTAAGCTCGTTCCATCAAATTCGAAAACCACATCTTCTCTCGCCGAAGGCTCAGCGTATTTCTTAATCACCTTTTGACTCACGAGGTAGAAGGCGCTGTCTCCCTTTTCCAAGGCTTGTTTCTGGCCGTTGATTTTCAATTCTACAATCCCTTCATCCACCGAAACTTTCACCGTATCTCCACTATGATCTACATGAAAAATGGTTCCTAAATCGTAGATTTCCAACTCACCCACCATCAGCACGAAGGGGTTTTTTTCGTCGTGAATTACTTCAAAGGTTCCGCTTCCGTCTAAGCTGAGTGATCTATTTTTCTCGTTGAAATCTTTCGGAATGATCAATTTACTTCCCGGTTGAAGCATCACCTTGGAGTCATCCTCCAATGTATAATACGCTACCTTGTTGGAAGCATAAATGACATTTTCGCGTTCTTCCAATTCTTTTTCCTTCTCCACTTTCGTATTGTTCGCAACTGGTGGCTTATCATCAGGCGACAAAACTCCTGTTACTACTATCAGCGTAATGATAGCTGCAGCGGCCACCGAAACAACAAACAAAGGCTTCCTCCAAAGAGGAATCACTTTCTGCTCCTTGATTTGGTTTTCAATTACTCTCCACGCGCTACCTTTCGATCCTGGCGTAAATGGTTGTGAACCATAGGTAGTGGCATGCGCTTTTTCAAATTTCAAAAAGTACTCCTTGTTGTCTGGATGCTCATTCTTCCAATCTTCCAGCAGCATTGCTTGGTCTGGACTCGCCTCGCCATTCAAATAGCTGACGATCAGTGCATCTATGTCTTCTCTCGAATTCAGCATGGCATATTCAATATCAATGTTAATACTACAAGTGGGAGGTAGTCTTTCAGTTCTTCTCGCATAATTCGCAATGCCTTTCCCATCTGATTATCAACCGTTTTGGGTGAGATTTCCAACTCTTCTGCAATTTCTTTATACGACAAATGCTCAAATCTACTCAAGCGAAACACCTCTCGACATTTCTCTGGAAGTACCATCATCGCACTGTCAACTCTCCCTTGCAACTCATTCGTGGTGAGCAAACTACTTGTTTGCACTTCCGACTGCAACGAACTATTTCGTACAGCCTCATCATCACTTTTTGGCATGCGTTGCATTTTCTTTTGCTCATTGAGGCTCATGTTGAAGGTGGAACGAAACAGATACGATCGAATGTTGTCAATTTCCCGAATCGAATCGCGTTTCTCCCATAGCTTGATGAATAGCTGCTGCACAACGTCTTCAGCAGCATCCTGATCTTTGACAATCGAGAATGCGTAACGACAAAGTTCGTCATAATGTGCCTTGAACAAGGTGTTCAATACAGTGGTATTCATTTCAACTAGTTGGGTCATTCTTCAATATAAGCGCTCTTGTTTAAGGAAGAGACAGCGCGAAGATAGGGTTACCCCTATGCAAGTGGAAATTTTTTTTGAAATGACTGATTGTTTTGATGTTGAACGGTTAACCCGTAGATCATCCGATTGAATAGCATCCCGATTTTGAGCCACATCTGAGATAGTGATTCCCTCGTATTTTCGTTACATTCGGGGTTCTAAACGCGTGAATATGAAATTTAGTCTGATATTTTTTTCGGTTTTTGCCACCACTGTTCTTTTTGGACAAACTCCACTTTGGTTGCGTTACCCTTCCATTTCACCAGATGGACAAACGATTGCCTTCAATTACAAAGGCGATATTTATTTGGTCAATTCTAACGGAGGACAAGCGCGCCCACTAACCACTCATGAAGATCATGACTTCATGCCAACATGGTCTCCTGATGGCAAAACCATCGTGTTCGCTTCCAACAGAAATGGAAATTACGACATCTATTCCATGCCCTCGCAGGGAGGAATGGCTACGCGAAAAACCTTCCACTCTGCCAGCGATTATCCATGTTCAGTAGACAAAGACGGAAAAATCTACTTTTATTCGAGTCGTTTGGATTCCAAAATGAACAGTCAGTTTCCTTCAGGTTCTTTACCTGAACTCTATGCGATCAATACGGATGGCGAACTGAACCAAGTATTGACGACTCCCGCAGAATCGGCCGTTTGGAATTCGGATGGCACCCAACTCATCTATCAAGACAAAAAAGGGTATGAAAACCAGTGGAGAAAACATCATACCTCATCCGTAACACGCGATATTTGGCTCTACGATCCAGCTACAAAAGAGCATACACAACTAACCGACTTCAACGGAGAAGACCGAAACCCGATATGGAATGCCGGTGATCAATCTTTCTATTATTTATCCGAAGAATCTGGCAGTTTCAATGTTTGGAAAAAAGATATTTCAGGAGGAAACAAAACGCAAATTACACGCTTCACGAAGCATCCGGTTCGCTTCCTCAGCAGAGCAAACAATGGAACTCTATGCTTCAGCTTTGATGGTGAATTGTATACCATGCAAGCATCCGGAGAACCCAAAAAACTAGGCGTTTTAATCAACAACGATGATGATTTTAACGTATCCGAATTGATCAATGTAAAAGGAGAAGTATCCGAAATGGCGCTTTCTCCCAATGGAAAGGAAATTGCCTTCGTTGCACGCGGAGAAATTTTCGTAACAGCACTCGACTTTTCAGACACAAAACGCATTACCAATACCCCAGAACAAGAGCGAAACATCAGTTTTAGCCCAGATGGAAGATCTATTCTCTTCGCAGGAGAGCGCAACGAAAGCTGGAACATTTACCGCGTCAACTTAACACGAGACGAGGAAAAATACTTCTACTCATCCACTGTATTAGAGGAAGAAGAAGTGGTAGTTACCGATCAAGAAACCTTTCAGCCCCACTTCTCACCAGACGGAAAAGAAGTCGCGTTTTTGGAAGAGCGTGTTATTTTGAAAGTGATCAACCTGGACAGCAAGGAAACACGCACCATTCTCGATAAAAAATACAACTATTCGTACTCGGATGGTGATCAATACTATGAATGGTCGCCTGATGGCAAGTGGTTTTTAGTTCAGTACTTACCGTATAATCGCTGGAATGGCGACGTAGGATTGGTTTCTGCGGACGGAAAAGAAATGATCAACCTCACTGAAAGTGGTTACGAATGTTATTCACCCAAGTGGGCGATGGGCGGAGAAGCAATTATCTGGTTTTCGGGTCGTCATGGGATGAAAAGTCATGGAAGTTGGGGAACGCAAAGCGATGCTTACGCGATGTTCCTGACGGAAGGCGCATACGAAAAGTTCAAACTGTCTCCTTCTGAATTGGCTCAACTTGAAGAAGCTAAAAAAGATGAGTCGAAAGATTCCGAAAAAGAAGATTCGAAAAAAGGAAAGAAGGACAAGAAAGATAAATCGGACGAAGAGAAAATTGAAGTGCTCACCTTCGATTTGGAGCGCGCAAAAGACAGAACGGCACGCTTAACGCTACACTCATCAAGTTTGAGCGACGCCATTTTGACTAAAGACGGAAGCAAATTGTACTACCTAAGTGCTTTCGAAAAAGGATTCGACTTATGGGTTCAGGACTTTAAAAAGAATGAAACGAAATTACTCGCCAAGCTCGGTAATGGCGGAGGACAATTAAAGTTTGACAAAGACGAAGCCAATATCATTGTTATTGGAGGAAGCGGAATCTCCAAAATTGATGTAAACAGTGGACAACCGACACCTGTTCAGTACTCGGCAAAAATGGAGTTGAACCAACAGGCGGAATACGAATACATCTACAATCACGCGTGGCGTCAAGCATTAAAGAAATTCTATGTGAAAGACATGCATGGAGTTGACTGGGAATTCTACAAAACGGAATACGCGAAATTTTTGCCACACATTAACAACGGTGCCGACTTCGCAGAAATGCTAAGTGAGTTACTGGGTGAGTTGAACGCATCACACACGGGATCAGGTTTTAGATTTAGTAAGAAAAATGGAGATCGCACTTCTTCTTTGGGAATCTATCCTGATTACGCCTACACGGGGGAAGGAATCAAAGTGAGTGAAATTATCGACAAAAGTCCTTTGCTCGTAGAAGATTCGAAAGCGAAAGACGGTATGATCATCATGAAAATCAATGGTGAATCAATCAAAAACTTGCCTCATTACTATGATTTATTGAATCATCAAGCACAGGAAAATGTCTTGGTTGACTTCACCGTAGATGGAAAAGCGTATAGTCAAGTGTTCAAGCCAATTTCAATGCGAACGATGTACAACTTAGCATACGAACGTTATGTGAAAAAGCGTAACGAGCAAGTGGAAGAACTCTCCGGAGGAAAAATTGGCTATGTGCATGTTCGCGGTATGAATGACGAAAGCTTCCGACAAGTCTATTCAGACGCACTTGGAAAACATGCAGACAAAGAAGCGTTGATAGTCGACACCCGATTTAATGGTGGCGGTTGGCTTCACGACGATTTGGCTACTTTCCTTGATGGAAAAATGTACGCTACGTTCTTGCCGAGAGGACAAAATTTGGGACACGAGCCATTGTCGAAATGGTATCGCCCATCGGCTGTATTGATTGGTGAAGGAAACTATTCCGACGCGCATGGATTCCCGTTTGCGTATCGTGCTTTGGGCATTGGAAAAACAATCGGAATGCCCGTTCCTGGAACCATGACTGCCGTGTGGTGGGAAACACAAATTAACCGAAGTATTTACTTTGGAATTCCACAAGTGGGAATTCAAGATCTAGACGGTGACTTGCAGGAAAATAAACAGTTTGAGCCAGACATCAAGGTGAAAAATGATTACAAATCGGTTGCAGAAGGACAAGATAAGCAGTTGGAAGCAGCAGTGAAGGAATTGTTGGGTAAATAGGATTTGATGCTTTGGCTTCGGCTGCGCTCAGACCAAAGCGACCCTAAATATCAACTAAAACAAAAACAACCGACTCATTGTCATATAAAAACCCAACCATATAGGTGTCTGTGCCTTCGTCGAGTATGAACTGGTCTGTGTAAGTTCTAAATCCGAATTTCGATTCGATATAGTCAAGTTGATCATTGATTATACCGCCTCCCCCTTTGTTGAAACCTCTGTTTTTTAGAGTTCTTTTTAGCGATTGAATATATGTTTGACTGAGTTCAACAAGGAAAGCTGATGTATGATCTCCATTAAATGAAAACCAAGGTGCATTGGTTGCATAGATGATATCCCCGTTTTCAGGAAATTCAACTTGTGTTATCTTCTCGAATTCATCCTCATAGAAACTATCAGGAGTTCTGAAGTAATAATAACAGGTTACAATTAGAACAATCAGTGGTAAAAAGGAAAGAAATAGGTATTTCCAGTTACGCTGACTTCCCACTACAAACAATACAATTGAAAGCGCAATTAACAAAGCTGCAAAAAGAGAAATGCCGACTAAACTTGGAAGGAAATCCACCTATACTGTTGATTTTGGTCTAAAATAACATTTTAACCCTTGTTATTGTAACACATTTTCTCAAACTCTCAATACAAAGCGACGTGGGCTTCGACTGCGCTCAGCCCACGCTCACGCTTGTTAGATACCGTCCAACAATTGAATAGCGAACCCCGATGCTCCAATTCCTAGGCACAAAGGAGAAAAGAGCGTTGAATCCGCTTTGGCGAAGTCTGTATTTCTGACCTTTTTGAAGAATCCAACGTAGTTGAAATCCCCAATTGCGCGAAGCAAAAAAATTGATGGAACGAACCACGTCCCGTAGGCAATAACCCAGTTGGGAAGCGGAACGGAAATGAAACCTCCCTTTAACAGATACAGCAAGCCGAAAAACAATAATCCGAGGGCAACAACCAAAGTCGCAACGGGTGGAATGACTTGTTTGTTCAACGTAGCGCCTTCCTTGGTTGGAATCACCTTGTTTATACCGAATGTTCCTCCGAAGATCCAGTAGAAATGAAAACCGCTCAATACGGCGAAAACTAAAAACAATAAAACGGATAAAATCGAAACAATCATGGGTGTTGAAGTTGAAAAATATAGTCGGTTTGTTTTCTATTGATTGAAGAAGGCATCCATCGAATTAGCGCATTGCGTAATCCGTTCAAAACAGGATTAGAAACGTGTGCCATTTTTCCGATTGTCCAACTGGTATTTACAACCCGATGTGCCTTAGGAAGACGTAGCTCCTGAAACGTTTCGAAGGCCTTATGGAGGTCAAATTTCTCCATGCATTCCGCCAGAACAAGTGCATCTTCAATTGCTTGACACGCTCCCTGCCCCATGTTCGGTGTAGTGGCGTGAGCAGCATCTCCCATCAAACAACAATTCCCTTTGAACCATGTTCTTGTTGGTACCAAATCCGATATTTCCGCGGTGTTGATCTGAGATTTCGGTGTAGCGTTTATCAATTCGTTTACCACTTCGTGATAGTTTTCGAAATAGGAACTCAGCTGATCAATCGAGTACTCACTCGCACTCTTTTCAAACGATTTCAATGCGTACCAATACGATTTGTTTTTCGCTATTTGTACAAATCCGAAGCGGTCATTTTTGCCCCATGCCTCATTCAGTTCATGCTGAAACGCTGTAGGCAAGGTGAAATCTGTGACTCCTCTCCAGCAGATTTGTTTGGCATCTCGAATCGTATTTTCTTCAAAAAGAATGTTTCGAACCACCGAGTTCAACCCGTCTGCACCAATCAACACATCCGATTGAACAATTTTCCCGTTTTCAAATGTCAATTCATAGGTCGATCCTACCTGTTCAACTTTGCTTAATCGATGACCCAAATTGACCTTTGTCGACTTCAGCTGGCTGAGAAGAATCGCTTGTAATTTTCCACGGTGAATCGCACTATTGCTCACGTGATGCTTCTTCTCGAAATAGGATAAATCTACTTTTGAAAGCGGTTTCAGATTCGCTCGGGTGATATTCATTGCGGAAATTCGGTTCCCGTTTGCTTCAATTTCTTCCCTCAGCCCTAGCTTTTCATACACTTGCATCGCATTATTTGCTAAAATGATTCCAGCTCCTACGGCCTTAATTTCTTCTGCCTGCTCAAAAACGTATGGGTCAAATCCTTTCTGTTCGAGTGCAATAGCTGTTGTTAATCCTCCTATTCCTCCTCCGATAATCGCAATTTTCATATCACATTTATGTTGATTTAGTACAATTGTACTAATAATAAATTAAACGTAGTACGTTTGTACTAATTTTTCTATTTTTGGAACATGAATCAAACAAAGCAGAAAATTCTCTCGCGCTCTCGCGGACTATTTAATGATCTGGGAACCACAAATGTTTCACTCAGGAACATTGCAGATGATATGAAGATTAGTGTCGGGAACTTGCAATATCATTTCAAAAAACGCGAAGACATCACCGAAGCCTTGTACTTTCAGTTGGTGGAAGAAATGAACACCATTATGCTTGACCCTACTGCCAACCTACTTCAATCAGTGCTCGATGTTTCCTCCAACATGATTTCTAAACTCTATGAATACCGATTTTTCTTTTTGGATTTCGTTGCGTTGACACGTAAAAATCAGACAATTAAACAACACTATTCAGAATTATCGAAACAGCGCGAGTATCAATTTATGAACATGGTAGACGTGATGATTCAAAATAGTCTGTTTCGAGAAGAACGCCTAAAAAATGAATATCTCGGACTCTTCAAACGCATCGAATTGATGACGAATTTCTGGTTTTCTTCTGTGTTAATTCAAGAAGATACACTTTCAGAACAGTGCCTAAGCGATTTTAAACAGATGATTCATCAAAGTATGTTTCCGTATTTAACGGTGCGCGGAAGGGAGGAGTTTGCCGCAGCATTTCCAGAAGTGATGGTTTGAAACCTCTCCTGTAGTGCGGTATTCCGCTATAAGAATGGGTAAAATCCGAATTGAACGTCCGGTTTAAGCATCGTAGTTTGCTCTTTTTTAATCTTCATAATTAAACACATGAACTACAAATCACTTTCAAAACGATATAGAGATCAAAACCCAAGAGAAATTTTTGCCCACTTCCCCTACAATGGCCAAGCTGGAGAAACGTGGGAAGAACCATACAGGAAACTTGCCAGAATGGCCAAAGATGAAGACTGGGCATTTCACAGAAATGAATTCGTCCAACAATATGAGCATCAAAGTTTTCCAATCTTGACAAATTACTTAAACTATACGTTTCTTAAACTACAAGAAGAAAATAAAATAAAGCTGTCCTCTGACGGAGATAAAGCTTGCTTTAACACTGGACTGCAAACTCCAAGAGGTAAAGACATTTATGCAACCTTCTTTAGAAACAAACAAGCCCAAGAAAGAAATCAACCCGATTGGACTCTTTATTCCTTCGTTGACTCATATTCCGAAAAGCTTGAACCTTTTGCTCCTTTACCAGAATTGGCACTTTACGTAACAGACGTAAACGACTTAGTATTCAATATCTCATATAATATTGAGCCAAACCTAGAGCACTTCTTGACCCATAACGAATCAAGACTACCAGAGGTTTTACAGGGTAATCTTCGTATGGCGGAAAACGTAATCAATGGCGAACTACAGTCGCTCATTGGAAGAATAAGAAGAAATTACAAAATAGCTATTCCACATTGGTACGATGGTAAAATTCAGCTCCTCTTACCCCTAGTTCTTACAAATGACGATGGAATGGCTGATTTAGCCTTAGTAGTTGATCGAGACGATACGAGAGAAATTTATCGTGGAAAAACGATCTTAACAATGGATATGGCTTATGTTGATGCCCGACTCATAACGAAACCCGCTGACGATTGGTTGAACCCGTAAGGATGCAAGCTAAGGTAACAATTCATTTTCTTCGTCTCCAAAACTCACTCAACCACCGTGTTTCTCCACCATAGAAAACACTTCGATGATGTAAATATTGCTCCCACACCTGCTCCATTTGTTGAGAATACAATCTTGCCACCTCATCCTTAAAGCTGCACTCTGCAATTAAGTGTTTCAGTTGCATTGCGCTTGCCATGGCGTTGAACATTCCTTGTGAAGATAAGGGATCAAGACTCACAGCCGCATCTCCAATTGCTGCCCATCGCTTTCCTGCTACCGCCTGCAACTTCGTTGAGTTGGCTGCAGTGATTCCCTGGTATTCAATCTCTTCTTCTCTTCCCTGAAGAATTTTACGCATTTGTTCATTTTCTTGAGCGAAGTCGAGGAAGGAATCAACCGATTTTAGTGCACTTTTCTCAAATAAGTCGGAATCCGCATGAAAGGCTACAATGCGCTTTCCATTGGGAACAACAGCACTGTACCACCAGCCATTTGGGCCCGAAGCAATTGTACTCATCTTGTTTTCTTCAGCGTTCGGAAGTGTTACCCAACACGCGATTAACTTGTCGACCACCTCCCGCTTTACCCCAATGCTCCGAGCAAAATGCGATTGTCGCCCACTCGCGTCAATTATATAATTAGCAGAAATCTGTAATGCTTCACTTTCGTTCGATTTTACTTCTACGCTCCACGTCTGCTTCGTTTCGTCAAATGCACTCGACTGTAGCGCTGTTCCCCACAAACATTCTACACCTCGGCTCTCCGCTGAGTTCCGAAGGAATTGTTCGAAGGCTTTTCGATCCAAACTCTTTACGTAACCATCCGGATTGCGCATGTGATCCACAACTTGCACAGTATCGCTTCCCCAATAGGATTGCATTGCAAAGTTTTGCCTAAAAACCGGTGGAGAATGACTTTCCAGCTCTTGTAAAAGGTCAAGTTCACTTAAAATACGATTCGCCGCAGGAGCGAGTGACTCTCCAATTCGCTCAATGGGTTCCAAACGCTTGTCGATAAGTGTTACGCGATGGGAACCCACCAAAGAGATGGCGGCAATGCAACCTGCTATGCCGCCACCTACAATCAGAATGTCTGTATTATTTTTTAACAATGGTTCCTATTTCGGCATAAAACGTTGGAAACGAACCATTCGTTCTGGCACTCCGACTTCATTGCGCGGTTGACGTGCATGCGGAAGAGTTGCTACTTTCGTCGATTTGTGTACCTCCGAAGAGAGTAAACTCACCAGTTTCTCAACCTCTGAAGTTACGTCTTCGTCTTTCACCAACTCATCTTTCACCATGTTCAGCAATTGATCACGTGTACTTTCCATGTTTTCTTGCTCATTCAGCAATCCTTCTTTCGAGAGATGATCCAATGAGAAATTCACCAATGCTTTCTCTTTTTTGTCGAGGTTTTTGTTTTGTAACATCTCGCGTAAGCGTTGTTCCGTTTGACGCAAAAGCACCGCGTTTTGCTCGTCGGTTGGCGGAACTCCAATTTGCATTTCTCGTGGGAAGAGCGGATTATCGGGCACTCCTGGTCGATGTTGAACGATCGCCAATTTATCGAAATACTTGATCATTGAATTGATCTGATTCGTTTGTGTGGGAGCCATGCCATCAAGCGGTAAGTCATCGAGCCAGAAATAGCGGTATGCAAACGCTTCACGACGTGTTTCTTCATCCAAATTAGGATCGATCGTTTCGTGATAACGTTCTTCACTTAAAATGTTGTTGGGAACACGAGCTGGCCAGAACGTCGGTAAATAGGGATCGTACGAAGTTGTATATCCATCGCGACAACTCGCTGTGTCTGTTTGCCATGGAACCGCCATCCAACGTGTAACTCCTCCAGGAACTTGTCCACCGAGCAATGGTCCTGCAGGCATCATGAGTACATCTGCATTCATTGTTGAACCATAATAGTTGTAATCCGTTTTGGGCTTTTTCGGTGCATGTTTCAAGCGGAAAGGCGCCGAGTACATTCCCGATGTTCGCATGGGCCACGTCATTTCGCAGCCAGGGTGAAACGCATCCGCCAAACAGAAGTCCATTGCTGCCTTCGTCAGCATATCCGGTTGTTCCGAAACGGGATAATCATCAATTTTCTTGGGTGGTTCCACATGTGGGCAACCAGTCATATCAACAAAATCAGCATCGAAATCGCCTTCGACCCATTGGTCTAGGAAGGACAATTGCAGTTTTGATAAGGTTGAATGTTGGCGCGGCGAACCTTGAGAAGGAATTGCGACAGCATCTCCGTACAGCCACGGCCACAATTGTGGCGCAGTTGCGCCTGGTTCATCAAATCGGCGGAAATTATTCGAAATTGTTCGTCGAAGTTCTAGGTTCGCTGAAGAAGGATCGTTTAATTTTTTCACCCATTCCACACTCGTATAGTTGAACTGTCCGCCCCAGCCAAAAGCCCCGGCAAAACCAGCATTCACCCATTGTAAGTTTGTCATGCGCTCAAAAATCGGCAAGATGTCCTTTTTGAACGAAGGTCGTGCAGGTCGTTCCATCATTTTCGCTTCTACAGCAACGCTGCGCATCAAATCCCACATAGTTCGAACCGATTTTTGCATCGGTGCATAATCGGGAGGAGCACATACTGCCCAAGCAGGTTCTACTTTTAATTTAACACCTTCGTAGATCACTTTTGCGGTGATAGGGCCATCAGACATATCATCGTGCCACCCTTCATTGTTTGCAAATGTGATCGCTCGATCTCCGTTTACATTCTCGGATTTTCCATGTCCTCCGAGCATAATCAAGCGTCCGTGTTCATCCGAGCGCATTTCTCCGAGGTACACTTTCTTTCCCATGAACTTGCCTGTAAACGTCTTGCCTTCGGTTACATTTGGGCTCGACAGTTTTTCTTTTCCGCCATCGATCAATAATTTTTTACGGTTTTTGACATCGATATTGCGAAGCAAGGAAGGCGGAATTTCAGGATTATTTGCGTCCGGAATATCCAAGGCAATTTGAAATTGGTACCAAGAAGCTTTCTGATTCGCTAGATGTGCATGCCACGTAATTTCAGCATTTTCCATCGTTAATTCTTTCACAGCTCTTCCCGCAGCATTCAAACCATAAATGCGGAACTGTGCGGCTTGACGTTTAATTGCTCCTGTTTTATCGCGGTACGCGTAAGGATCATCTTTTACCTCTGGTTCGTCCACAAGTGGACCGATAAAGTATTCATCTTCACTATTTCCAACACGCATAATTCCGATTGGGGGATAAATGGCTGCTTTCACAATACAGTCGCTATCTTCATCCGTGTTTTCTTTAAACGAAGGGTTTATTTCCTTCGGTTCTTGTTGGGATTGTCCATTGGCTTGATGTCGCACTTGTGCACTTGCCGCGTATACGGTTCTTCTCGCCTCTGCAATTGAACCAAGCGGTTCATGTTGTGCAAGTGTTCGCCAAATATTGAATGACAAAGCTCTTCCGAATTCAGATTGCCCAATGTCTGTAATGTCTTGCTGAGGAAGGTGTAGTTTCGCGATGCATACGTATGGACTTTCTTCTGTGCTCCACACATCTTGCGCATCATTGAGTGGCATTGTTTCCTCATTCGTTCGTGGTTGAATTTCAAATCGGAACGTAGCACTTCCATTTCTCAAACGGCTTTCTAGGTCTAACTTGAGGTAATTGTTATCGTCAAATGGCGCTCCTTTGTAGGTATCGTCGGGTACTAGACGGTACTTTACGATGTTCGAATCTCCTAATTTGAACGGGAGAATTGCCCAATAGCTTGCACTCAAGCAACTTGCCTCCTCTTTCATCATTGCATTGAGGATTTCGGCAACTTTTGGGTGTTTATTGATGTAGGACGGATAATCTCCATCAACCACTCCAGCTGTCGTGAATGCACACATCTGTTGCGCATCCCGAGCAAAGAATCTATCAATATTTTGAAAGATGAAGTCGGCATTTGTTCCTTCTCCAAATAACTTCGGTCCTTCGACACCGAACAACTTCAGTCCAACTCCCATTGTGGTATGTAAATCGGGGGATGTGGGGCCTGTATCACTTGAAAAGCGGACAACAGACTCGTAACGTGTGCCTGCAAAAATTCCTACTTTGTATTCCTCTGGAATATATTCATTTACGACAAACTCGCCGTATGCGATTCCGTGTTGTTTTCTGAATACAGATCGCTCTGCTGGTTTCTGTCCACGTTCAATTCGGGTTTTTTGTCCCATTTCCACGAACATCTCTTTTAGACGTTGTGTTACTTTTTCAGTACTTCCGTGACTATCCCAGCACTTTACGTCATTAGATGTCGCTTTTTTGCCATCATTATTTTCTTTCATGATTGATGTGGTTAAGTTCGTTAATACAGCACAGGGCAGTGAACACCCTGAGTTGTGTGTTGGTCGAAATTAGCCATTTGTTTTGTGTGGAGGATAGGTAGATTTACCTGTTTCGATGCTGTTCGTTAAACGTTTGTTGCGCCAAGGATGGTAGTGGAAAGCCCGCATTCCGATGTTTATCGGAAGAGGACTTGCAGCGGACAGCCTGCTCGGGCGCCCAAAGAATTCGCCGAGAATGTTATTGATTTTGTCTTAAGCTCTCGGTTTATTCAATACGCATGATTTTTTCGTTATGGTACAACTGATCACCGCGCACACGTATCGTATACATACCAATGGGAAGTGAGGTAAGATCGAGTTGAGTTTGGTTCTTCGCAGTTAAGAGACATCTACCTTCTAAATCGTACAGCTTTAACTCGATTTCCTTATACGGCACATCTATAGAGAGATACACCACTCCACTGCTAGGGTTTGGATAGAGTTTCAACTCATTTAGTTGATCTTCGTCATTTGGCGTAGCCAAAAACTCTGGGCAAGAATCCGTCGAGGAGAAGTTCGCATCTGCCCAAGTATTAAAGTCTTGCATTAATGAATCATACGTGTGGTATTGGAACTCAAATGGCCACGGTTCGATGTATCGAATATTTAGATCTTTGGCTTGTGTGAAAACCGTTTCGTAGAGACTATCTTGGAATCGATGTAGTTGATCTGAGCGCCCGATCACTTGAGCATATTTGTCGCCTGGGAAATCCATAATGAAATCCACCAAATCTGTTTGATAGCTTGTTTTTCCCGAAATCCACCACATTCCAAGTCCGACCCTGTTACACAGGCTGGCATCATTGTATAAATCATTGATAATTGTTGCCGGAACGAGCGTATCATTATCAATTTCGTGGACTTCGAATACGATTGGTTTATCTGGAAATGCATCGGCGAACCACTTTGCGGTTGTCTTGGCAGCTGAAATCCATTTACTGTTCGTAAATCCACCAGAGTAAAACTGCGTCATATCCACACCATTCAAGTGTCCTTCTACGCCATTCGAGGTCATTTGTGTGACGTACACATGCGACAACATTGTGTCTGATGCGTACTGATTCCCTAATTCTTCAATCAGTTGATCGAGTCTTAATTTACACTGAAAATTCCACCATTTTGGCAATCGCCATGTTTGATTTTGGTAAGTAAAACTTTGGTAAGGAACATTGAGTGAGTCGATGAGCCAACTTGGGCTTCCAAAAGCTCCTCCTGCAATTGCCAAGGAATACCTCAATCCTTCGGCTTTTACCGTGCTAATTTTAGCATTCAAAGCTGTAAAATCAAATACTCCTGGTGATGTTTCAATATTGGCCCATGTTTCCATCAATAATACTCCACGAACATCAGAATGTGCTAAAACAGCAGGGTTAGTGCCATTTGTGCCTGCAAAACAACCGCGCGGTTTTTCAATGTCTTGAGCATTCAAATTAAGGGTAAGAGCTAGTAGAAATATGGGTAAAAGCTTGAACATAGTAGTGTTTTGGGTTGACTATAATTGTGTGATTCGTTAGCGTCTGACAACTTTCGCTACTCCAGATTCGGAAATTTTAGGATTCGTCACGTTTCCTTTGTAATATAGATTACTGGTTCCTGACACATCTCCTACGAGGGTTTTCTTGCAGGTAATTTTTGCCGAGCTGGCTCCTGACAAATCCACATCTGCTTCTACCGTCTCAAAGTCGTAATCCGTCAAACTACTCGCTCCACTTAATTCAATTCTAGCTTCTTGAGGGACCCTTCAATCTTTGCATGTGCCGCTCCTGAGAGTTCAATATCTGCCTCAGAAACCAGGATCGTCCCATCAAAATTCGCCGCTCCAGAAGATTCCAATTTGAGTAAATTGTCTTCCAAGGTATTTTTCAATGAAACGGATGACGCTCCAGAAAGATAGAATTCGTTTAGCTTCGATGTGGTGATGTGAACCTCCAATTTACCAGGAGATTGGAAGCTTACGTTTTCGTCTTGTATGATCACCAAGGTATGAGACTTTACCTTTACCGAAATGTGCTTTTGCAAGTTTTCGGGTGCCTCTACTTCCACTTTTTCTTCAGATCCATACGTCACATCCACCGAAAATGCGCCTGATACATCGATGCGATCAAAGTTGCGCACTTCTCTAGTTTCTGTAGTACTCTTTTTTGATGCTTTAACGGATTTTTTTCCTCCCCAGTTCGACATCGAATAAGCCACAAGAGCAATTGCTACTAATGCAAGAATAACCGGTATTTTTTTCATAATCAATCGAATAATGGATGATTTAATAGAGTGAAAGTAAGCAATTTTGCCCTTTTTAGCTACACCAGTTTCCAAAAACAAAAGGACTACCTCATTCACTGAAGTAGCCCTTTGCCCTTGTTTCGGTTTTTGGTCGTCAGGTTTTAGATGAAACAAAGCTTAGTCAAAAATGGGTCTGATCATGGTTCGCAAATCGATGGTTTCCACATCATCCTCCGAATACCTCAGTTGACCTTTGATGCTTTTCCAGGTTGTTTTTCTCAGATTCTTGTCGTTATCGAATGACCATGAGACGATATAATCTTTGTCTCCACGAATTTCTACACACCAAATAAGGTTTTCGAAACGTCCGGCAGAACCCGAGTTCAAATAGTGATTACACGGTTTGAGTACATCACCGTCACGACGCAGTGCATTTTGTCGTGGCTCGTGTGTGTGTCCCAGAACAAGTGTCGGTATTTCCTTTCCTGTGTTAATTCGCATGCTTTTGAAAATTCGTTCGTACTCCACACACAAATTGATTTCATTCATGTGTCGGAACTTGAACATTTCGTCACCCGTTAGCACCTCCAAGGCCGTTGCGTAATAACCAGAAGCAGGGTCGTCGCTGTCATTTTCGAAATACTCCCACGCAATTTCATGTTCGAGCAATGACTCTACAAAATCTTTGCTGTCACGCTTGATGGCATTTTTCGAATTAAACACCAAGGCATTCTTCAAGCCCGTTGTGTCATCGTTTGGATTATTCGGTCCTTCACCAAATTTTCCATACGTTTCACGCGCCAACCAGTTTTCAAATGTATTTCCGACCGTCCATTTTTTTGTGTCTTTTGACTCCCAAAAACGATCGGGTCCTTGAAATGCCCATGATACATTCTCTGAGTAGATTTCTCCAAAACTTTTTGCCCATTGAATATCACCATGTATCTGGCTTACTGAATCAAATTGATGACCATGTAGCACCACATACTCAATATGTCTATCTCGTTTGATCGTTAACACATCAGCAACTTCCATCTCCAACTCTTCTTCAATGCGACTCTTCAAATCTCTTTCAAAAGGCTCATCGGAATACGTATCGTGATTTCCTGTTAGACGAACGTATTTGTCTTTTGCAATAAACTTTGTTTTGATTGCTTTGTAGTAATCTTGAAAAGAATCAATTACGTTTTCGAGCGTTTCCATCCGTTTTGCATATCGAACTTCTAAGAATTCCTTCCAATCCAAATTATCTACTATTGGGAACTTTCCAACCGATTTTGCTCGTTTCTCAGCCTCTTCCATGGACACATCATAGATAATGCATTCTTCAACATCTCCATTTTCCACCAAGCAATACGACTTATTGGAATAGTAACCCAACACCTTCAAATACAATTCTTTGTTGAAGTCTTTGAAATAGTTGGGTAGTTTGGACAGATTTGTCATGTGTAAATCGGAAAACACCACGAAATTCTCATCCGAGCGTTCTAACTTTCTACAAAATGATATGGCATCAACCGATTCACCACTCGCTATTTTCGCTACTCGCTCGTATGCGAGCATCAAATCTTCCTCAATCTTCTTTTTGATTTCCTTCCCGTCTTTGTCTTTACTCTTCTTATAAACGTTCGACTTTTGGCTGACTTTCCAGAGTTCTCTAAAAATATCCTCTCTTTCATTCAGATTAAAATGCTTAGACAGTGCAATTAAGATGTTTCTAGGTATTTTTTCCAAATCTACATTGAGATTCCATTCATCACGAAACTCTATAAAATTCTCATCTGCGATCTTCTCCTTCACATGATTGACAACAGATCCTTTTGTGAAGTCTTTCATATCTCTGAGTGAGAAGGCGTCCTTATCCAGTCCGAAGTTCGGCTGAATGTCTTTCTTTACTGTAAATGGCATAGGCTCGGATTTAGTGAAGGTTAACCAAAACGGTGATCATTCCTTTTCCTTTCTCCAATGGTTGAAGAGCTTTACCGATAACCGCTCCCAATGCTTTTGATGAATCGGTTACTTTCATCGCGTGTCCTGCTGTTCCCGAAGTGGTTAACAAATCTCCAACTTGAATTGGTGCTTGATCTGCATCTACCCAACATGAAACTTTTCCGAGCAATGCGATTGGCATTCTGTTTTCTCCTCCTTGTTTGTCCATGACGATTCCCGGTTTGTAATCGCCCGCTCCAGCAATAACTCCAGCTACTTTTGAATCGTACGCACTCGTTGATTGGATGAGTTTTCCATCCTCACGAAGAACAACCACCTTCCCAGCTTCCAGTTCATCCATTTGATCTTCGGCCATGTCGAATTCTTCTGCAAAATCGGCATTCAAGAACTCAATATCTCCCGATGAACCGAGAATTTTAAGCGTGTCAATGTCGTTGCTGTTTCGCATGAAGATAGAACCAGATGTTCCTTCACCTCCTGCAATGATACGGGCGTGATTTCCATCCAATTTGAGCACATCCTTTCCTGTGTAATCACGGATAATCAAATCTCCATCATCACTTGATCGAAGGTTCTTTCCTCCAAGATAAATCACTCCATATTCCCCACGCATATCAATCGTGGTCAATCCTTTGCTGTCTTTTAGTAGAATGTTTCCATTCGAAGTAGAATCTCCGAGGGTTAATGTTTCGGAGCTCGAAGTTTCGCGATAAACGTCTTTAAAATCTTTCATAATAGTGTTTAGTTTTAAAAACATAAGTTTAGCAGGACGCGTGAACATCCACAATACTCAATGTTGAGTATTTTTATGATTTTCAGATCAATAGAGCACGTCGCGGAAGTTTGCAATCAGTTCCGTTGTGGATTCAAAAGAGAGCTTTTTCAAGATGTTTCGACGGTGAGTATCTACGGTGTGTGGGCTGATAAAGAGCTTTTCACCAATTTCCTTGCTCGATTGTCCCTGTGCCATCATCATGGCAATATCTCTTTCGCGATTTGATAGCGGTCCGATCAGTCGTTGGTGCGAGTAATTCTTTTGCCAAAGAGTTTCGTACTCCTCTCGATCGTTGAGTTGCCGAACGAATAATTTCAGTGGCTGTTTTTCACCTTCTCCTATTTTCGTGTAAAACCCGAGGGAAACGATTGGCTTTCCATTTTCATCAAACACAACAGGAGTCAAGTTGTTCATGACGTTAATCCATGTTCCATCTCCCTTTCGAATTCGATGGTTCCAACAGTAACTGGTACGCGATCGTTCCTCTTCACTAAGTTCCTTCATATTGAAATCTACCAACTCCTTCAACATTCGCATTCCGATGGTTATCTCCTTCATTTTAAACCGCCTGAACCAATGTAGCAAACCATTTTTCATGAGCTTTTCACGCTCAATGCCCATGACATGCTCAAAATTTTTGGTGATGTATTCGTAACGACGTGTTGAGCTATTGATCAGCATAAAAAAAGAATCGTTCACGGGAAACCACTTGTCTATCTCTTGCAAGCGCTTAACATGTGTTTCTACGACCGTATTTCGGAACTGCGGAAAATTTTCGAAGATTTCCTCGTAAGAATTATATAGGCTTAAGTCATCCACTCTAGCAAATATAAACAATGAAAATCTCTAATCCCTACGCGCATAATGGATTATCAAGATCCTTCTATTCAGCTGTTAGTGCTACGTCTTATTCCATCCAAACCATTGATTGTCCCAATCACTTCAGGTTATTGCCAAGGTTACAACGCTAATTCTCGCATCAGGGTGCTTTTCGCGAATAGTCGAAGCGATCACTTCCATGGTAGATCCCGTTGTGATTACGTCATCGACCAACACGATATGCTTGAAATGTTGGATGGAGTTATTGACTCGAAACGTTGATTGAATCGAGCTCCAGCGTTCGAAGCGCGCTTTTTGGGTTTGAGATGCTCCATGTTTGACTCGCTTCACCGATGATGTATCCATTGGAACACCTAATTCTTCAGAAATTCCCTTTGCCAATGCCTCGCTTTGATTGTATCCGCGAATAAATTCCTTTTTCGGATGCAGCGGAACGGGAATCAAAACATCAACATCTCCGAAATCAGGGTTTAGCTTTAACCGTTTGGCAATTTCCCCTCCAAAATGATGTCCCACTTCTTGATTGTTCTTGTATTTCAGTTGAAACAAAATTTTCTGTGCCGTTTTCCCTTTTTCGAAGAAAAACAAGGCGTATGTTTTATGAATATCTATTCTCCCCCAGAAGATTTTGTCCATCATGGTGGGTTCAGCATTAAGGTGAAAATTTGTTTCGGTAAAATGCGTTGTGCACAACGAACAAATAGTAGTTTCCGCACCCGTCAATTCAGACTCACATGCGAGGCATTTTTGAGGAAAAATCAAGTGCCGAATATCGCTCAAAATGGCGCTATGTTTGAAGAAGGAAGAGATACTCATTTTCTTTCAGTGAAAAAGTGGATGACCTATGAACAATTTATTGTTCAAAATATAAAAAAACAATGACGGAAAAAGGGCGGAATTCCGCTAAATTTATAGAAAGCGCACGAATCATTGAAATATAAGGGGTTGAGATGAATCGCTTTAATTTATCGACAAATCACAAAAAAGGCACTGTGAATATCTTTGTGTTTTATGTTGATAAAACAGTGATGGGTTGATCTCAAAGGGTTTCAGTGGGTCAATGTTAATAACGTTAAAGAATTGTGAATTTTTTTAGTTGCTTAAAGGGAGATTTTTGACAATTTTTGTAGTCCCGCTTGACGAGTGAAACTGTCCTCAACCTTCAGTTTAAGAGTTAAGAAAAAATCAAGCTTTACGGAGTAAAAAATTCAAAAAATCAACATTTTTTGACAGGGCTTCGTTTCGCTTAAAAAAATGAAAAGAATGGCACAAGTAGAACCGATTTTGGAAGAAAACAACAACAGATTTGTATTGTTTCCTATCCAACACGACGACATCTGGTCGTTTTACAAAAAAGCTGAGGCAAGCTTTTGGACGGCAGAAGAAATTGATCTTCAACCAGACCTTATCGACTGGGAGAATAAGCTAAATGACAACGAACGTCACTTTATCAAACATGTATTGGCATTTTTTGCCGCTTCAGACGGTATTGTGAACGAAAACTTAGCGGAAAATTTCTTGTCAGAGGTTCAGTATACAGAAGCAAAATTCTTCTATGGTTTCCAAATTGCCATGGAAAACGTACACTCAGAAACCTATTCGTTGTTGATTGATACGTATATCAAAGATTCTAAAGAAAAAGACTACTTATTCAACGCGATTGAAACGTTGGACTGTGTAACGAAAAAGGCTGAATGGGCACTTCGTTGGATCGAAAAAGGATCGTTCGCAGAACGTTTGGTAGCCTTCGCTGCTGTTGAAGGAATTTTCTTCTCAGGATCATTCTGTTCAATCTTCTGGTTGAAAAAACGCGGATTGATGCCAGGGCTTTCTTTCTCAAACGAGTTAATTTCTCGTGACGAAGGACTACACTGTGATTTCGCTTGTTTGCTCTACAACAAGTACGTAGTAAACAAAATGTCTAAGGAGCAAGTCAAAGAGATTATCTTGGATGCCGTTGCAATCGAAAAAGAGTTCATTCTTGATGCACTCCCAGTGAAGTTGATCGGAATGAACAGTGATTTGATGTCACAATACATCGAATTCGTAGCAGACCGTCTACTTGTTGAGTTGGGTAACACAAAAGAATTCAATGTTTCGAACCCATTCGACTTCATGGAAATGATTTCGATTCAAGGGAAAACGAATTTCTTCGAAAAACGCGTTGGAGAATACCAAAAAGCAGGTGTTTTGAACAACGATGGAGGACAAAACTTCAGTTTAGACGAAGACTTTTAATCGAATGATTCACTCGTAAGGCGAGTACCGACCAAAACCGGAGCTGTCATCCAGATATATCAAAAGACAGATCAAGACATTTAGGAAATACCCGAATCGAGTAACGATCGAACTGGTTTTCCATTACATAAAAAAGAACACTAGAAACCCAAAATATCGCGCCCATGTATGTTGTAAAGAGAGACGGAAGAAAAGAAGCTGTAAAATTTGACAAAATCACTGCCCGCATCGCAAAGATGTGTTACGGATTAGATCCATTGGTATCACCAGAAGCTGTTGCCATGAAGGTAATTGAAGGTTTATTTGACGGTGTAACCACAACGCAGTTGGATAACCTTGCTGCTGAAGTTGCTGCTGCCAAAACAATTGATCACCCTGATTATGCGTTGCTTGCATCACGTATCGCGGTATCTAACCTTCACAAAGAAACGAAGAAGACATGGTCTGACGTAGTCGAAGATATGTACAACTACATTGACCCGAAAACAGGCGAAAATGCTTCGTTGATTGCAGAAGACGTATACCAAGTAATCCAAGATAATAAAGATAAGCTTGACTCAAGTATCATCTACGATCGTGATTTCCGTTACGATTACTTCGGGTTCAAAACATTGACGCGCTCTTACTTGATGAAACTTGAAGGTAAAATTGTTGAGCGTCCACAACACATGCTCATGCGTGTTTCTGTGGGAATCCACAAAACTGATATCGATGCAGCGATTAAAACATACAACTTGATGTCAGAAGGGTGGTTCACACACGCAACTCCAACATTATTTAATTCTGGTACACCAAAACCACAAATGTCCTCTTGTTTCTTGTTAACAATGAAGGAAGACAGCATCGGTGGTATCTACGATACATTGAAATCATGTGCGCAAATCTCTCAATCTGCAGGAGGAATCGGAATTTCAATCCACGACATCCGCGCGAAAGGTTCATACATCAAAGGAACTAACGGAGAGTCTAACGGAATTGTTCCTATGCTTCGTGTATTCAACGATACTGCGCGTTACGTAGATCAAGGTGGGGGAAAACGTAAAGGGTCTTTCGCTGTTTACATCGAGCCTTGGCATGCTGACGTATTCGATTTCTTGGACTTGAAAAAGAACCACGGAAAAGAAGAGCAACGTGCAAGAGACTTGTTCTACGCATTGTGGATTCCAGATTTGTTCATGAAGCGTGTGAAAGAAAACGGAAATTGGACGTTGATGTGTCCACACGAATGTCCAGGACTTTCAGATACACACAGCGCTGAGTTTGAAGCATTGTATTTGAAATACGAAGCGGAAGGAAAAGGGCGTAAAACAATCAAAGCGCAAGATTTGTGGTTCAAAATTCTTGAATCTCAAATTGAAACAGGAACACCATACATGTTGTACAAAGATGCCGCAAACGCGAAATCGAATCAACAAAACTTGGGAACAATCAAATCGTCGAACTTGTGTACTGAAATCATGGAGTACACTGCACCAGACGAAACAGCGGTTTGTAACCTCGCATCATTGGCGCTTCCTAAATATGTGAATGAAGACAAAACGTTTGATCACCAACGTTTGTTTGAAGTAACGTATCAAGCTACATTTAACTTGAACAAAATCATCGATGGAAACTTCTACCCAGTAGAGGAAGCACGTAACTCAAACTTGCGTCACCGTCCAATCGGTTTGGGTGTTCAAGGTTTGGCCGACACGTTCATCATGATGGGCTTCCCATTTGAATCAGAAGAAGCACGCGCATTGAACAGAGAGATTTTTGAAACGATCTACTACGCGTCAATGACAGCATCAAAAGATATTTCTAAAGTAGAAGGTCCTTACGAAACATTCGAAGGGTCTCCAGTATCAAGAGGAGAATTCCAATTCGATATGTGGGGAGTAACACCAACTGATCGTTGGGAATGGGATGTATTGAAGGAAGAAGTAAAAGAGCACGGAGTTCGTAACTCATTGTTACTTGCACCAATGCCAACTGCTTCTACTGCACAAATCCTTGGAAACAACGAATGTTTCGAGCCATACACATCAAACGTTTACACACGTCGTGTATTATCTGGAGAGTTCATCGTTGTAAACAAGCACTTATTGAAAGACTTGGTTCGCGAAGGGTTGTGGACAAAAGAAATGCGTACGAAGATTATGGCGGCAAATGGGTCCGTTCAGAACATCAACGAAGTTCCACAACACTTGAAAGACTTGTACAAAACGGCTTGGGAAATTTCTCAAAAAGCAATTATTGATCAAGCAGCAGATCGTGGAGCATACATCTGTCAGTCTCAGTCATTAAACATCTTTATGGAAAATGCCAACTTCGGTAAATTGACATCGATGCACTTCTACGGATGGGAAAAAGGATTGAAAACTGGAATGTACTACCTCCGCACGAAAGCAGCAACAGACGCTATCAAATTCACAATTGAAAAAGACGTGGTGGCAGCACCAACAGCGAAGTCAATTGAAGAAGCTGAAGCATGCTCTATTGAAAATGGAGACGACTGCGAAGCTTGCGGAAGCTAAATAGCAACAAACAACAACAAATAAAACCTGTATCACAGAGAATAGTGCCATTCGAAGTAATACAAACAAAAAAGCCTGAGTTTCGACTTGGGCTTTTTTGATGTTAGTGTCCCGTCCTGAAATAAGTTGACAATAAATCAACTTATTTATGCAAGAATCAGAGAATAAAAGGAGAAGACGAAGTCAGCGAGATTATACTATGGCTT
>PDWJ01000178.1_pt1 | contig 141525 bp, 148 predicted proteins | sample 1430881 | NCBI WGS metagenome assembly PDWJ01 (sample SAMN01162460, study PRJNA174530) | Oral metagenome, whole genome shotgun sequencing project. | biome: Marine environment; feature: Marine mammal; material: Swab sample of the gingival sulcus; isolation source: swab sample of gingival sulcus...
CAAGATGACTATTAGCCTGATTGCACCGATTGCGATGGAAGAGGGTTTACGCTTTGCGATCCGTGAAGGCGGTCGTACGGTGGGAGCCGGGGTTGTTGCTAAAATTATCGAGTAAAATTTATGTCTGACCAAAGAATCCGTATTCGCCTGAAAGCGTTTGACCATCGCCTGATTGATCGTTCTGCGATGGAAATTGTGGAAACTGCCAAACGCACAGGTGCACGTGTCAAAGGACCTGTTCCTTTACCAACACGTATTGAGCGTCACACTATTCTTATTTCACCTCATGTGAATAAGGATGCGCGTGATCAATATGAGATCCGCACTCATAAGCGTCTAATGGACATTATTGATCCAACTGACAAAACGGTAGACGCATTAATGAAGCTTGATTTAGCTGCGGGTGTCGATGTTCAGATTAAATTGAACTGAAATGTAATAAATGCTTAACGTGCGCAGATTTTCTGTTATAATGCGCGCCTTTCTTTGGCTCGGCTCTCCGCCGAGCTGAGTTTTTCTAAAGACAAAAAGTGCAAGGCAGCCCGAGTCCGGGTAATAAAGAGGTAAGCAGATGGCTATCAGTCTATTGGGTCGCAAAGTAGGCATGACCCGTGTTTTCGGTGAGTCCGGCGATGCCGTACCTGTCACCGTATTAGAGATTGCGCCAAACCGTGTCTCTCAGGTCAAGACGGTAGAAACTGATGGCTATGAAGCTATCCAGTTATCAGTGGGTGAAAGAAAAGCGTCACGTGTGACTAAAGCCCAAGCTGGTCATTTTGCCAAATCTGGCGTTCCCGCAGGTAAACAGGTGCGCGAGTCTCGCGTTGAAGCCGCGTCTGAATATGAGTTGGGTGCTGAGTTAAACGTGAGTATGTTTGAAGCCGGTCAGTATGTGGATGTTTCTGGTATCAGCAAAGGTAAAGGCTACGCAGGTACTATTAAGCGTTATAGCTTTGCGGGTAAGGATGCGACTCACGGTAACTCAGTGTCTCATCGTACGCCCGGTTCTATCGGTCAGAACCAAACGCCAGGTCGTGTGTTTCCAGGTAAGAAAATGTCTGGCCACATGGGTGCAGTCAAGCGGACTACGCAACGCCTGCAAATAGTTCGTGTGGATGCTGAGCGTAACTTGCTGTTGGTTAAGGGGGCTGTGCCTGGTGCAACTGGCGGTGATGTTTCTGTTAAGCACTCAATCAAGGCGTAGGGAATTAGTCATGGAATTGCAAGTGGCAAATGGCAGTTCGTTTACAGTTAGTGACGAAGTGTTTGGACGCGATTTTAATGAGGGATTGGTACATCAGGCTGTGGTGGCTTATATGTCTGCTGCCCGTGCGGGTACTAAAGCTCAAAAGTCACGTTCTGATGTAAGTGGTGGTGGCGCTAAGCCGTTTCGCCAAAAAGGAACAGGTCGGGCGCGTGCAGGTACTAGTCGTAGCCCTATCTGGAGAAGCGGTGGAGTAAATTTCGCAGCGCGTCCGCGTAACTATGTTCAGAAGCTGAACAAGAAAATGTATCGTGCAGCTATTCGTGCAATTCTGTCAGAGTTGGTTCGTCAAGATCGACTGGTTATAGTCGATTCTTTGGCGTTGGCTGAAGCCAAAACTAAGCAAATGGCTGCTCGTTTGAAGGATTACGGTACAAACAATGTTCTCTTCGTGTCAGAGGTTGATAATGTCAACTTGCTGCTGGCCTCCCGCAATATTCCTTATTGCGAGGTATTAACGGTAGCAGAACTGAACCCGGTGAGTCTGGTCGGCCATGAAAAAGTCGTCATGACCCAATCTGCTGTGGAAAAGATTCAGGAGTGGTTGGCATGAGCCAGGATTATTTGTACAAGGTTTTGTTGGCTCCACGTATGACTGAAAAGACAGTCATGGCGAGTGAGTCTGCGAATCAATATGTGTTCAAGGTTGCCAAAACAGCCTCTAAGCAAGACATCAAGGAAGCTGTTCAGATGCTGTTTGAGGTTCAGGTAGACCAAGTTAGAACTGTTAATGTCAAAGGTAAGCGAAAGAGCTTTGGTCGCCGCGCTGGTCAGCGTAGTGACTGGAAGAAGGCGTATGTACGTCTGGCCGAGGGCCATTCTCTTGATGCTTCAACCGAATAAGGTGGAATGATTCATGGCAATCGTTAAGGCAAAACCAACTTCCCCGGGACGTCGTTTCCAGGTCCGGGTAGTCAATAAAGAGCTGCACAAAGGTGCGCCTCACAAAAGCCTCCTGGATCGTAAAAGCAAAAGTGGTGGTCGTAATAATAATGGACGTATTACTGTTCGTCACATCGGTGGTGGGCATCGTCAGCACTATCGCATTATCGATTTTAAGCGTCGTAAGGATGAAATTCCTGCTAAAGTAGAACGGATTGAATACGATCCAAATCGTAGCGCTAATATTGCGTTGCTATTATATGCTGATGGCGAGCGTCGTTATATTATTGCACCTAAAAATCTGTCTGCGGGTGCGAGTGTTATTTCTGGTCAGCATGCGCCGATTGCCGTCGGTAATTCCCTGCCAATGCGTAATATTCCAGTTGGTACAGTGATTCACTGCATTGAAATGAGGCCAGGCAAAGGGGCTCAGTTAGCTCGTAGTGCGGGTGTTGCCGTGCAATTAGTGGCTAAAGAAGGTAATTACGCTACGATCCGTTTGCGTTCTGGCGAGATGCGTAAAGTTCCGGCTGAGTGTCGCGCAACTATTGGTGAAGTGGGTAATTCCGAGCATGGTTTGATTAAGTTGGGTAAAGCGGGTGCTAAGCGCTGGCGTGGTGTTCGCCCAACTGTCCGTGGCGTAGCCATGAACCCGGTGGATCACCCACATGGTGGTGGTGAGGGACGTACTTCAGGTGGTCGTCACCCAGTAAGTCCTTGGGGTATTCCAACTAAGGGATACAAGACCCGTAGTAATAAGCGTACCGACAAGATGATTGTCCGTCGCCGGAACAAGAAGAAGTAAGAGGATTAGGCTGTGCCACGTTCATTGAAAAAAGGTCCTTTTGTTGACCATCACCTAATGCAAAAAGTTGAGACAGCGTTGGCTAAAAGCGATCGTCGTCCGATTAAAACATGGTCGCGTCGTTCCATGATTATGCCTAGTATGGTTGGTTTGACGATTGCTGTACATAATGGCAAGCAACACGTCCCCATATTAGTAAATGAAAATATGGTTGGTCACAAATTGGGTGAGTTTGCACTGACTCGTTCTTATCGTGGTCATGCCGCTGATAAAAAATCGAAGAGATAAGAGGTCGTAGATATGGGAGTTGCAGCTCGTTTGCGCTTTGCGCGTATTTCACCTCAAAAAGGTCGATTGGTGGCAGATCAGATTCGTGGTCTACCTGTTGAGAAAGCACTGGAAATCTTGACGTTTAGCCCTAAGAAGGGCGCTACCATTGTGAAGAAAGTTCTCGAATCTGCTATTGCTAATGCTGAGCATAACAATGGTGCTGATGTCGATGAGCTGAAAGTGATAACCGTTTTTGTTGACCAAGGCCCAACGATGAAGCGTATTCGTCCTCGTGCTAAAGGTCGCGCAAATCGTATTTTAAAACGTACCAGTCATATCACTGTGGTGGTTGGTGATTGAGGTCTGAGGTTTAACATGGGACAAAAAGTACATCCAACTGGTATTCGCCTAGGTATTGCTACCGATTGGCGTTCCAAGTGGTATGCCGAAGGCAAAGACTATGCCAGTTTTCTGCATAAAGATTTGGAAGTGCGTTCATTTCTGAAAAAACGTCTGAAAGAAGCGTCTGTCAGTCGTATCCAGATTGAGCGTCCAGCTAAGTCTGCTTTTATTACTATTCACACGGCTCGTCCAGGTATGGTGATTGGTAAGAAAGGCGAGGATATTGAAAAGTTACGTGCTGAAGTGGCTGGAATTATGGGGCTGCACGTTAATAACGTGAAGCTGAATATTGAGGAAATTCGCAAGCCTGAGCTGGACGCACAATTGGTCGCTGAGAGCATCGCTAGCCAATTAGAGCGGCGCATTATGTTCCGTCGTGCCATGAAACGTGCGGTTAGTAATGCCATGCGTTTGGGGGCATTAGGTATCAAGGTTAGTGTTGCTGGTCGTTTGAATGGTGCGGAGATTGCGCGTACTGAATGGTATCGTGAAGGCCGTGTGCCACTCCACACCTTACGCGCTGATATTGATTATGCCACAGCCGAAGCTTTGACAACTTACGGTATTATTGGCGTCAAAGTGTGGATCTTCAAGGGTGAGGTCTTCGACCTTGAACAGAAACAATCTAATGCTGGTAATAACAATAACCAGACTAGAAAGAAGAAGTGATAGAGGTCTGACGACATGTTACAGCCTAAAAGAACCAAGTTCCGCAAGCAGCAAAAAGGGCGCAATCGTGGCCTAGCTCAAGCAGGTAACAAGGTTAGCTTCGGTGATTATGGTCTAAAAGCGGTTGAGCGTGGCCGCATGACTGCTCGCCAAATTGAATCTGCGCGTCGTGCAATTAACCGTCATGTTCGTCGTGGTGGTCGTTTGTGGATTCGGGTTTTCCCTGATAAGCCCATTAGCAAAAAGCCGCTTGAAGTGCGCATGGGTAAAGGTAAGGGTAACGTTGAATATTGGGTTGCTCAAATTCAGCCTGGTAAAGTTTTGTATGAAATGCAGGGTGTTTCTGAAGAGATGGCACGTGAAGCTTTCCGCCTCGCGGCGGCTAAACTGCCTTTTAAAACTACGTTTGTGACACGCCAGGTGATGTGATGAAAGCAACTGAATTACGTGAAAAGTCGGTGGATGAACTAAAAACCGAGTTAACGGAAAATCTGAAAGAGCAATTCAAGCTGCGTATGCAACAGGGTGCTGGTCAGTTGACACGTTCTTCTGAGGTAAAGCGTGTACGTAAAAATATTGCACGCATTAAAACGATTTTGACAGAAAAGAAAGTCGCAGGTAATTGATGATGAGCGAAGAAGTAAAAGTCGAACGTAGTTTGATGGGGCGAGTCATCAGCGACAAGATGGATAAGTCAATCGTTGTGCTGATGGAGCGTTATGTCAAACATCCTATTTATGGCAAATTTGTGCGTCGTTCTAAAAAGTATCATGTGCATGACGAAAACAATGAATGTCGTGTAGGTGATACGATAAGTTTTAAAGAGTGCCGTCCTCTTTCAAAGACCAAGCACTGGACTTTGATTAAAGTGGTCGAGCGTGCTGCTGGCTGATCTTGAAGACGGAGAATAGATAAATGATCCAGATGCAATCAATTCTGCAGGTGGCAGATAATAGCGGTGCCCGCAAGGTGATGTGTATCAAGGTATTGGGCGGTTCACATCGCCGCTATGCCAATATCGGCGATGTCATCAAGGTCAGCATCAAAGATGCTATTCCGCGTGGCAAGGTTAAAAAAGGTGATGTTTACAATGCTGTGATCGTGCGTACTGCTAAAGGCGTGCGTCGTAGTGATGGTTCCGTCATTCGTTTTGATACCAATGCAGCCGTGTTATTAAATAACAAGCTGGAGCCAATTGGTACGCGTATTTTTGGTCCGGTGACCCGTGAATTACGGGGTGACCGTTTTATGAAAATTATTTCGCTAGCACCTGAAGTATTGTAAGTGTCGGGTGAGTTGAATAGGTGACGTGATGCGTAAAATTCGCAAAAACGATGAAGTTGTCGTCATTACTGGTAAAGACAAGGGTCGTCGCGGTACGGTCATGCAGGTTCTGGCGAATGGTAAAGTTTTGGTTAAAGGTGTGAATCGTGTGAAGAAACACCAAAAACCTAACCCAAACTTAGGCATTCAAGGTGGCGTTATTGAAAAAGAGATGCCATTGCAAGCCTCTAATGTAATGGTTGTAAATCCCGCCACCGGTAAGGGTGATCGGGTTGGATTCAAGCTCCTGGAAGATGGAAAGAAAATCCGTGTCTTTAAATCCAATGGTGAGCGCGTTGGCGCTTAATAGGTAAATTTATTCATGGCAAGGTTACGAGATTATTACCGTGATACTGTTGCAAAAGAAGTGCAACAGAAGCTCGGTCTAAGCAATGTGATGGAAGTACCCAGAATCACTAAAATTACGCTAAATATGGGTTTGGGTGAGGCGGTGGGCGATAAAAAAGTTATCGAGCATGCTGTCAATGATATGACCAAAATTGCAGGTCAAAAGCCCATTGTTACGATGAGTCGCAAGTCTGTTGCAGGTTTTAAAATTCGTGATGGCTGGCCGATTGGTTGTAAAGTAACCTTACGTCGTGAACAGATGTATGAGTTTCTGGATAAGTTAATCCATATATCCATTCCTCGTATTCGTGACTTCCGTGGTTTGAATCCACGTGGTTTTGATGGTCGTGGCAATTACAATATGGGTGTTAAAGAACAAATCATCTTCCCCGAGATTGACTACGATAAAATTGATGCTTTGCGGGGCATGAACATCACTATTACCACTACAGCCAAAACTGACGAAGAGGGAAAAGCTTTACTAGAAGCATTTAGTTTCCCCTTCAAACAGTAATAGAGGATAAAGGAAGTCATGGCGAAAAAATCCATGGTTGGGCGCGAAACTAAGCGCATTAAAGCAGTTGCTCAGTATGCTGAACGGCGTGCTGAATTGAAAAAAATTATTTCAAATCCTAACAGTAGCTACGAGCAAGTTATGGAAGCGAATGCTAAGTTGCAAAAGCTGCCGCGTGACAGTAGTCCTGTTCGCAGACAACGCCGCTGCAACCTGACGGGGCGTCCGCATGGGGTTTACCGTAAGTTTGGTTTGTCGCGGAATAAATTACGTGAAGCAGCCATGTGTGGTGATGTTCCAGGTTTAACCAAGGCTAGCTGGTGAGGGAGATAAAGAAATGAGTATGAGTGATCCTATCGCTGATATGTTGACGCGCATCCGTAATGGGCAGCGTGCTAATAAAGCGACTGTTTCTTTTCCTTCTTCCAAACAGAAAAAAGCCATTTTGGATGTGCTGCAAGCAGAAGGTTATATCCAAGGTTATGAAGTCGACGAAAATAACGGTAAGCCAGTAGCAACTGTAAACTTGAAATATTTCCAAGGTAAGCCCGTTATCAGTCGTATCTCTCGTACCAGCCGTCCTGGCTTACGCGTATTTCGCGGTAAGGAAGACCTGCCCACAGTAATGGGGGGTTATGGTGTTGCCATTGTCTCTACCTCTTCAGGTGTGATGAGTGACCGTGCAGCGCGTGCTGTGGGACAAGGTGGCGAAGTCATCTGTGTTGTTGAATAAGGGTAGGCAGGCTGTCATGTCACGTATTGCAAAACAAGGACTCAAGCTTCCTAAGGGAGTTGATGTCAAGATCAATGGGCAACACCTGAATATCAAGGGTAGCAAAGGTGCATTTGACTATGAAGTGCACAGTGCTGTAGAAGTTGTCGAAGAAGAGGGTGTATTACGTTTTCGCCCTTACAATGAAAACCAAGCAGGTGCATGGGCTCAAGCCGGCACTACTCGCGCTCAGGCCAATAATATGGTCAAGGGTGTGACGGATGGTTTTGAAAAGAAATTACAACTGGTGGGTGTGGGTTATCGCGCCCAAGCTCAAGGGCAAAAATTGAATCTGTCTTTGGGTTTTTCTCATCCTGTTATGTATGAAGTCCCTCAGGGCATCACCATTGAAACACCTAGCCAAACTGAGATTGTGGTTAAGGGTATCAATAAGCAGGTAGTTGGACAGGTAGCTGCTGAAATTCGTGCGTATCGTCCACCTGAGCCTTATAAAGGCAAAGGTGTGAAATACGTAGATGAGCAGATTCTGCGTAAAGAAGCCAAGAAGAAGTAAGGTGTGATCTCATGATGGATAAAAAGTCAAATCGTATTCGTCGTAGCAAGCGTTCACGTGGCAAAATGCGTGAATTGCGTGTGACACGTTTGAGTGTTCACCGCACACCTCGCCATATCTATGCTCAGGTCATTGCACCTGAAGGTAATCGGGTGTTGGCGGCGGCTTCGACGGTAGAAAAAGAACTGCGCGATAGTCTTGCTTACACAGGTAATGTCGATGCAGCAGCGGCTGTTGGTAAGTTGGTTGCCGAACGCGCCAAAGCCAAAGGTATTGAAACGGTCGCTTTCGACCGTTCAGGTTTTAAATATCATGGTCGTATCAAAGCGCTGGCGGATGCTGCGCGTGAAGCGGGCTTGCAATTCTAAAGGTTGATTCTTAATGGCAAAGGCAGAGAATACATCAGCGTCAACAGATGGCCTGCAGGAAAAATTGGTTCATGTTAACCGTGTTTCCAAAGTGGTCAAAGGTGGTCGCATTTTCAGTTTTACCGCGTTAACGGTTGTGGGCGATGGCAATGGCCGCGTTGGCTTCGGTTATGGCAAGGCTCGTGAAGTTCCAGCGGCTATCCAAAAAGCGATGGAACAAGCGCGTAAAAGTATGGTCAATGTTGCGTTGGTGGATGGTACTTTACAATACCCTATTCGTCACTCAACGGGTGCGGCGACTGTTTATATGCAACCGGCTTCTGAAGGTACAGGTGTTATCGCCGGTGGTGCGATGCGTGCTGTTCTTGAGGTCGCAGGTGTTCGCAATGTGTTGTCCAAATGCGTCGGCACGCGTAATGCGGGTAATGTTGTGCGTGCAACCATCAAAGGACTTGCAAGTATGCAAGCCCCTGAAATGATTGCTGCTAAGCGTGGCAAAACCGTTGAAGAAATCAAGGGGTAAACCATGTCTGAGACAAAGAAACTTAAGCTAAGCTTAGTGCGTAGCTTAAATGGTCGCTTAGAAAGCCATAAGCAGTGTGCAGCCGGACTGGGTATTCGCAAAATGCACCAGTCTGTTGTAGTGATTGATACCCCGGAAAACCGTGGCATGGTCAACAAAATTGCCTATATGTTGAAAGTTGAGGAAGCCTAAGATGAAACTGAATACCTTACAGCCTGCCAAAGGTAGCCGTCCAGCACGTACCCGTGTAGGACGTGGTATTGGTTCTGGCTTGGGCAAAACAAGCGGTCGTGGCCATAAAGGCCAGAAGTCACGTGCAGGTGGCTTCCATAAAGTAGGCTTTGAAGGCGGTCAAATGCCTTTGCAGCGTCGTTTGCCAAAGTTTGGTTTTTCCTCGCGTATTGGCAGGCGGACTGCCGAAGTACGCTTGAATGAGCTGAACAAGGTAGAGGGTAATGTTGTTAGCCTAGAAACTTTAAAAGCAGCTAATTTGATTGATGCACGTACCTTGCAGGCCAAAATTATTTTGTCGGGCAAGGTAGAAAAAGCAGTAACTGTCCAAGGTCTAGGCGTTACCAAAGGTGCAAAGGAAGCAATTGAAGCTGCGGGCGGAAAAATTGAGGAGTAATTAATACTCATGGCTAAAGCACCTTCTGCAGCTTCCGGTTCCTTAGCGGGATTTGGGAATATTGCTGAAATTCGTCAACGGCTAGTATTTGTATTACTGGCCTTGGTTGTTTATCGTATCGGTACTTTCATTCCGATTCCTGGAGTGAACCCACTCGCGATGCAGCAGTTCTTCGACCAGAATAGCGGCACGATTCTGGGTGTGTTCAATATGTTCTCTGGTGGCGCGCTGAAACGATTGAGTATCTTTGCTTTAGGGATTATGCCCTATATTTCTGCGTCGATTATTATGCAGTTGATGGCAACTGTTATACCTTCACTGGAGCAATTGAAAAAAGAAGGCGAATCAGGGCGTCGTAAGATAACGCAGTACACTCGTTATGGCACAGTCGTTCTGGCGCTGTTTCAAAGTGTCGGTGTTGCGGTAGCTTTTGGTGGTCAGGATTTAGGTAATGGCCAAACGATTGCTTTATATCCAGGTTTTGGCTTTGTGCTTACCACTGTGATTACTTTGGTGACAGGTACGCTGTTTTTGATGTGGCTAGGTGAGCAAATCACAGAGCGTGGGATTGGTAACGGTATTTCACTGATTATCTTCGGGGGTATTGTTGCTGGTTTGCCTGCGGCGATCGGTGGTACTTTGGAACTGGTTAACACAGGGGAGCTATCAGCGCCGTTTGTTATCCTGCTACTGGCTTTGATTCTAGCTGTCACTGCTTTTGTCGTCTTTATTGAGCGTGGTCAGCGTCGGATTACGGTTAATTACGCCAATCGTCAGCAAGGCCGAAAAATGTATGCAGGGCAGTCTAGTCACTTGCCCTTGAAGCTAAATATGGCAGGTGTTATTCCACCTATATTTGCCTCTAGTATTATTTTGTTTCCGGCAACAATGGGGCACTGGTTTGCAGGTAATGATGGCTCAAGTGCTTTGCAAGGTTTCTTTAATATGCTTCAACCAGGCCAGCCTTTGTATGTTCTGCTGTATGCAATGGCGATTGTTTTCTTCTGCTTTTTCTACACAGCATTGGTTTTCAATTCACGTGAAACAGCAGAAAATCTCAAAAAAGCCGGCGCATTTATTCCAGGCATTCGCCCGGGGGAACAGACTAGCAAGTATATTGATGGTGTGATGACTCGTTTGACGGCGGTTGGCGCTATTTATATTACCTTGGTTTGCTTATTGCCTGAGTTCCTGATTCTTGGCTGGAATGTACCTTTCTATTTTGGTGGTACATCTTTGCTGATTATTGTGGTGGTTGTCATGGACTTCCTGTCGCAGTTACAGGCGCACATGATGTCTCATCAGTACGAAGGTCTGATGAAGAAAGCCAATTTCAAACCGCATACACGCCCTGGCAGTGTGCGTTAACAAGTTGAGATAAGAGTTCAGAGGTCATCATGAAGGTTCGTGCTTCAGTAAAAAAATTGTGTCGTAACTGCCGTATTATTCGCAGAAATGGCGTTGTTCGTGTTATTTGTTCTGACCCGCGTCACAAGCAACGTCAGGGCTGATTACAGATTGTTCTTTCTCTCAGCTAGAGAAAGGACCGTGAATAACCTCTGCCGCAAGCAGGGGTTATTTGTTGATAAATAAACGAAGCTTAGGCATAATCGCCGGCTTTCCGAAAATCTGGAGAATTTATTAATGGCTCGTATTGCGGGTATTAATCTTCCTGTAAATAAACATGCAGTGATCGGACTGACGTCTATTTATGGAATTGGTCGTTCGCGTTCCCGCGACATTTGTAAGGCTGCTGGTATTGCACCAGAAACTAAAATTCGTGACTTGTCTGAAGAGGATTTGGAAAAAGTCCGTGCTGAAGTGGCCAAGTTTATGGTTGAAGGTGACTTACGTCGTGAAGTTTCCATGAGTATCAAACGCCTGATGGATATGGGGTGTTACCGTGGTATTCGTCACAGACGTGGTTTGCCTGTTCGTGGTCAACGCAGCAAAACAAATGCACGCACCCGCAAAGGGCCGCGTCGTCCAATCCGTAAATAATTTAGCGACAAGGTAAGTAAATTTATGGCAAAGCAGCCCAGAAAAGGTGCTTCCAGCGCCCGCAAGAAAGTCAGAAAAACGGTAACTGATGGCGTAGCGCACATCAATGCATCGTTCAATAATACTATTGTTACTATTACCGACCGTCAAGGTAATGCCTTAGCGTGGGCTACTGCTGGTGGTTCAGGTTTTCGTGGATCCAGAAAAAGCACACCTTTTGCTGCACAGGTAGCGGCTGAGCGTGCTGGCACAGCGGCCAAGGAATATGGTTTGAAAAATCTGGATGTTGAGGTCAAAGGACCAGGACCAGGACGTGAGTCTTCTATTCGTGCTCTGCATAATGCTGGTTACAAGATCAACAACATCACGGATGTTACGCCGATTCCTCATAACGGTTGCCGTCCGCCTAAAAAGCGTCGTGTGTAACAGGAGTAGTTAACAATGGCAAGATATACCGGACCTAGTTGTAAACTAAGCAGACGCGAAGGCACTGATCTTTATTTGAAGAGTCGTGGCGTCTCTCTGGAAAAGAAATGCAAATTAGATAAAAAGCCAGGTCAACATGGTGAAGGCCGTGGGCGTTTGTCTGACTATGGTGTTCAATTGCGTGAAAAGCAAAAAGTACGTCGTATCTATGGTGTACTGGAACGTCAATTCCGTAATTACTTCAAAAAGGCAGCTCAGCAAAAAGGCTCTACAGGTGAAAACCTGCTGCAATTGCTAGAAGGTCGTTTGGATAATGTGGTCTATCGCATGGGTTTTGGTGCAACTCGCGCTGAGGCACGCCAATTGGTTAGTCATAAAGCCATTAAAGTGAACGACCAGATCGTCAATATTCCTTCTTACCAAGTAAAACCTGGTGATGTAGTGGCTGTACGCGACCGTGCCAAAAAACAAGCGCGCATTCAAGATGCAGTGACTGTTGCTGAGCAATTAGGTTTTCCAGCTTGGTTGGAAGTCGACAGTAAAGGCTTTCAGGGTACATTTAAAGCAGTTCCTGACCGTTCTGATTTACCAGCCGAAATTAATGAATCCCTGATTGTGGAATTGTATTCCAAGTAATCATTGAGTAAGTGCTTTACTACTCAAGCATGGTTCATAAACGATTACAGGAACAAGCATGAGCTCTAAAATGACTGATTTACTAAAACCACGCACTGTTCAAGTGCAGGAAATGGGGTTGAATACTTCACGTATCACGCTAGAGCCGTTGGAGCGTGGTTTTGGACATACACTGGGTAATGCCTTGCGCCGCATCCTGCTTTCTTCTATTCCTGGAAGTGCAGTAACGGAAGTACAGATCGCTGGTGTTGTGCATGAATATACGACGATTGAAGGGGTTCAGGAAGATGTTGTTGATGTCTTGTTGAATCTGAAACGCCTTTCTATTCGTTTGAATGCGCGTAATGAAGCTGTTTTGACCTTGAGGAAAAAAGGCAAAGGGCCAGTAACGGCTGCTGATATTGAATTAGATCATGATGTTGAGATCATTAACCCAGAGCATATCATTGCCCATCTCACAAAAGATGATGCTGAGTTGGAAATGAATCTGACCATTACCAGTGGTCGGGGTTATCAGCCTGCTTCCATCAGACGTGGTCCAGATTCGCCTGAGTTACCCTTAGGTACTTTGGTTCTGGATGCCAGCTATAGTCCAATTATTCGTGTAGCTTATAGCGTAGATAGTGCGCGGGTTGAGCAGCGCACGGATATGGATAAATTGATTGTCGAGATTGAAACCAACGGTTCGATTGACGCTGAAAATGCCTTGAGCATGGCTGCGCAAATTTTGCAACAACAATTGGCTGTGTTCTTTGATTTACACATTGAAGAGCCAATTAAGCAGATTAATAATCAGCCCGAGGTTGATCCGGTGCTATTGCGCCCGGTAGACGATCTGGAATTGACAGTCCGTTCAGCCAACTGTTTGAAAGCGGAGAATTTGTTCTATATCGGTGATTTGGTGCAACGGACAGAAACAGAGCTGTTGAAGACGCCTAATCTGGGTAAGAAGTCCCTGACTGAAATTAAGGATGTTCTGGCCTCGCACGGCTTGACTCTGGGAACTAAATTGGAAAACTGGCCGCCTGCCGGTCTTGATCATAAAGATAGTAAGTTAGGTTAAGTGGTTTTGCTTAACTTGGCTTTTTAAGGATTTCTAACATGCGTCATCGTAAAATTGGTCGTCAATTAAGCCGCAACAGCAGTCATCGCAAAGCGCTGCTCCAGAGTCTGACCACCTCATTGTTGCGTTATGAAGCTATTAAAACTACTTTGCCTAAGGCAAAAGAGTTGCGCCGCGTTGCTGAGCCGCTCATTACACGCGCAAAGGAAGATTCCGTTCATAACCGCCGGATTGCTTTTGCGCGTTTACGTGATAATGAAGTGGTGGCTAAATTATTTAATGAGCTAGGCCCACGTTACAAAGAGCGCCCAGGTGGTTATCTGCGTATTATTAAATGTGGTCACCGGGCAGGTGATAATGCGCCTATGGCTTATGTTTCATTGGTAGGTGGTGCTGGCGAAGCAGAAGATCTGGCTAGCTAATTCCGCGACTGTTTAATGAACATGCTATACTGAAAAAGCCGGATCAACCGGCTTTTTTTATGAGCATCACTATTTACATTAACGCATTGACAGCAGCAAGTGCTTTAGACTCACTGTTCTATCGTGTTGGTATTTTCCCATGCATGCAAAAAGCAAGACTATTTCCGCAGAGACTTCGCGTAAGACGGCCAAGATTTTTTATTATGGTAATATTCTGGCGGTATTGATTCCGTTTCCTCTGTTTATTCTTTGGTTCGGTGTGTCCATGTTTGTTTATGCCATGTTTCGACACCATCCCAATCCCCGAGTGGGTTACTATACGCAAATTGGCGCGTATCAATACTATGGTTTAGCAGGCACATTAGTACCTGTGTTGACATTTGCTCCAGGCGATTTCTTTGTCAATTACTGGCTACCGATGTGGATTGCTTGTGCAGTAATCATTATTCCAATGGCAATTTGGCAGATTTTAAAGGTGAACCGTGAAACGTGGACAGATGTTGCTATTGGGCAGGGTGATGCAGCTTCCAAGGGATATTTGTAATAATTAAGGCTAGCTCTCCAAGCCTTTAGCAGGCTAATAAAGTCAAGCTTTCTTAATGATTCTTTGAGCTGATTTCGGTTCCATACTACAATATTGCGCCTGTAAACTATCTAGGCTTATTCAAGCAAGAGCAAACCATGTTTCACCCTCAATCCTACGATGTCATCGTCATTGGCGGCGGTCATGCCGGTACAGAAGCTGCTTTGGCGGCTGCCCGTATGGGGCAGCATACCTTGTTATTGACACACAATATTGAAACCATTGGCCAAATGAGCTGCAATCCAGCGATTGGCGGCATCGGTAAAGGACATCTGGTCAAGGAAATTGATGCCTTGGGTGGAGCAATGGCGCATGCGGCTGACCGAGGAGGCATTCAGTTTCGGATTCTTAATTCTCGCAAAGGGCCTGCGGTACGCGCTACACGCGCTCAAACTGATCGGGTACGCTATAAGGCTGCTATTCGTGCCATGGTGGAAGGACAGGCCAATCTGTATGTGTTCCAGCAAGCGGTGGACGATCTGCTGCTTGAGGGTGAGCGCGTTACAGGAGTGCGTACCCAAATGGGACTGAGTTTTCGGGCGCGTGCTGTTGTACTGACTACAGGCACTTTCCTTGGTGGTAAAATCCATATTGGCATGGAAAATTACAGCGGGGGGCGTGCGGGTGATCCACCTGCACTGACTTTGGCACAGCGTTTGCGCGAACTACCGTTTAAGGTTGATCGTCTGAAAACCGGCACACCGCCACGTATTGATGCGCGTAGTGTGGATTTTAGCAAATTAGCCGAGCAGCCTGGAGATACACCTACGCCGGTATTCTCTTTTATGGGTTCAGCAGTAGAGCATCCAGAACAAGTTGCTTGCTATATTGCTTATACTAATCAACAGACCCATGAGCTTATCCAGGGTGGTTTGAATCGTTCACCCTTGTATGCGGGCGCGATCGAAGGCATTGGACCGCGTTACTGCCCCTCGATTGAAGACAAAGTGGTACGTTTTGCCGATAAAGACAGGCATCAGGTCTTTATTGAGCCGGAAGGTTTGGATACTTATGAGCTATACCCCAATGGTGTCTCAACCAGTTTGCCGTTTGATGTGCAATTAGCGTTTATTCGCTCAATGGCTGGCTTTGAGAAGGCGCATATTACTCGTCCTGGTTATGCGATTGAATATGATTTTTTCGACCCACGTGATTTAAAGCCAAGTCTGGAAACCAAAAGTGTACAGGGACTCTTTTTTGCGGGGCAAATCAACGGTACTACCGGCTATGAAGAAGCCGGTGCGCAAGGCTTATTGGCGGGTCTGAATGCTGCACTATTTGTGCAGGGAAAAGAGAGCTGGTCACCACGACGTGATCAGGCTTATTTGGGCGTGCTGGTGGATGATTTGATTACCGCAGGCACGCAAGAACCATATCGCATGTTTACCAGTCGTGCTGAGCATCGTTTGCTGTTGCGTGAAGACAATGCTGATTTACGCCTGACTGAAATGGGGCATGAGCTGGGTTTGGTTGACGATAGGCGTTGGCGGGCTTTTTGTGAAAAACGTGAAGCCATTGAGCGTGAAGCGCAGCGTTTACAAGATACTGTTCTAACGCCACAAGCTATTTCGGCTGAAGAAAGCCAGCGCGTGTTTGGTGATCGCTTGAGTCGAGCTTATCGCCTGAATGAATTATTGCGTCGCCCTGGCGTTACCTATGCCAGTCTGACTAGTTTGCCTGCGGTGGGCGGAGCAGTCAGCGATACAACCGTTGCTGAGCAAGTTGAAATCCAGTGTAAATACGCCGGTTATATTGAGCGGCAACAAGAGGATATAGCACGTCAGCGTAAGCAGGAAGAAACCCTGTTGCCTGCTAAGTTTGACTATACTCAGGTCAGAGGGCTGTCCAATGAGGTCTGTCAAAAGCTGCAACAACAACAGCCGTTTAGTATTGGTCAAGCTGCCCGCATTCCAGGTGTGACCCCGGCGGCGATTTCATTGTTGTTGGTGTATCTAAAAAAGCAATCCCAAGCCGCTAAGTATTTGCAAGCAGGTGCGGGATGAGCAAGCTGAGCTGGAATGAAGCGTTGACACAATTGAATATCGCGCCTACATCGCAACAAGCAGCGCAATTACAAGCTTATTTACACTTACTGCAACGTTGGAACAAAGTTTATAACTTAACTGCAATTCGTGATCCCGAAGCTATGCTGGCAGTGCATTTGTGGGATAGTCTGAGTATTGTTCCTTATATTCAAGCGGAAACTTGTCTGGATGTGGGCAGTGGGGCGGGTTTGCCTGGTATACCCTTGGCGATTATGCAGCCAAAGCATCGTTTTACATTGCTGGACAGTAATGGCAAAAAAACACGCTTTATGCAACAGGCTGTTATGGAGCTAGGTTTAAGCAATGTACAAGTGGTGAATACTCGTGCGGAACAGTGGTTGCCAGAGCAGCCGTTTGCTGCAATCATTAGCCGCGCTTTTGCTGCCTTAAAGGATTTTGTAGACACTAGCGCTACCCACTTACAAGCGAGTGGCAGATTGTATGCTATGAAGGGACGTTTTCCTCGGGCAGAATTGGACAGCTTACCCGCTAGTTGGAAGGTATTGGCAGTATATAAGCTGCGTGTGCCAGCGCTAGAGGCGGAACGTCATTTACTGGAGCTTGGTCGTATTACTTGAAACCTATTTGCAGCTAAATGGAATAAATGATGAGTAAAGTGATTGCGATCACCAATCAGAAAGGTGGCGTTGGCAAAACCACCACCAGTGTCAATCTGCTTGCATCCTTGGCTAGCATGAAACGCAAGGTTTTACTGGTAGATATGGATCCACAGGGGAACGCTACCACGGGGCTGGGCTTGGAAAAATACAATCAAGCAGTCTCTTTAAACAATGTGTTGCAAGGGGAAGCCACTGCGCGAGATATTATGCGGCATGTGGCAGATTGTGGTGTGTCTGTATTGCCAAGTACGCCTGATCTGACTGTGGCTGAAGTTGCCCTAGTGCAACAAGAGCGGCGTGAATACCGTTTAAAAGATGCCTTGGCACCGTTATTGGATCAATTTGATTTTATTCTGATTGATTGTCCGCCTTCTTTGAATATGTTGACGGTTAATGCCTTGGTGGCAGCGGACGGTGTGTTAATTCCGATGCAGTGTGAGTATTACGCGCTAGAGGGTTTGACCGCATTAATGAATACGATTGAAGAAATCAAAGCAGCGGCTAATCCTAAATTGGAGGTCTTGGGTTTATTGCGCACGATGTTTGATCCGCGCAGTAATTTAACCCGTGAAATTTCTCAGCAGTTACAAGCCTTTTTTAAGGATAAAGTTTACAACACATCCATCCCACGCAACATCCGCTTGGCGGAAGCACCTAGTCATGGTTTGCCAGTGATTAGCTATGATAAAAATTCCCGAGGTTCTTTAGCTTATTTGGCATTAGCCGCCGAAATGTTACGTCGTGATCAAATGGGTATGAATAAGGAAGCAGTCGCATGGTAAAAAAACCGGGTCTTGGGCGTGGTTTAGACGTACTGCTGAGTAGTGCCAGTGTCACGGCGTCTGCTGAGGTGGATCAAACCTTATTAAAACGCCTGCCGGTCGAAACCATTAAGCCAGGTGTCTATCAACCCCGTAGTCATATCGATCCGGTGACTTTGCAAGAATTAGCTGATTCTATCAAAGCACAGGGTTTGGTACAGCCAGTTGTAGTGCGTTACTTGCGTGAAGGTGGTTATGAGCTAATTGCCGGTGAACGACGTTGGCGAGCAGCGCAACTGGCTGGTTTAACTGAGATTCCAGCCGTTGTGCGTGAAATACCTGATCAAGCCGCAGCGGCGATGTCCTTGATTGAAAATATTCAGCGTGAAGACCTGAATGTGTTAGAAGAAGCGCAAGCATTGCGGCGTTTGATTGATGAGTTTGGTTTGACACATCAGCAAACGGCCGAAGCGGTAGGGCGCTCGCGGGCGGCGGTATCCAATTTATTGCGCTTGTTGGAATTGACACCTGAAGTCAAACAAATGCTTGAAAATCGTCAACTGGAAATGGGTCATGCACGCGCTTTATTGTCCTTGAATATTGAGCAGCTACAGCTATTAGCCGCTCAGAAAGTGGTAAAGCGGCAGTTATCAGTGCGTGAAACCGAGCGTTTGGTCAAACGTTTGTTGGAAGGTAATGACGTAAAAGAGCCGCCCCCACGTTCTGCAGACGTGTGCAAGCTGGAAAATGAATTAGCGGAGCAATTGGGCGCGCAGGTACATATCCGTTATAACCGACATGGCAAAGGTAAAATGGTGATTGAATATAATAGTTTGGACGAGCTCGACGGGATACTGAACCATATTCGTTAGCCGTAGCGGTAAAACAGCCATTTGTTTTCAGCGAGTTTCTGCGGTTTTCTTCAGTTTTTTGTGTATACCTTGGTTTAAGTGTTGAAGCCTACCCTGAATGTCGGCATAATACGCGCCTTAGTTTTAGATCGGTTTTGCGGAGAAGGCCCTTGCCTAATATAAAATCAGCCAAAAAGCGCGTTCGCCAAGCTGAAAAGCGTCGTATGCACAATAAGCATTTGCGCTCGCGTATGCGTACACACATAAAAAGTGTGTTAAGTGCTATTGAAGCCAAGGATCGTGAGGCTGCGGTCGCTGCTTATCAATTAGCTGTTCCTGTGATTGATTCAACTGCTGATAAAGGTATCATTCACAAGAATAAGGCAGCTCGTCACAAGAGTCGCTTGAATGCTCATATTCGTGCTTTACAAGCAACTGGCTAGAGCATTATAGCTTTTTAGTTTGTGCTGACAGATGATGTAAATGCTAGGCTGGTTTGCCAACAAACCGGCCTTTTCGCGTTTGGAGAAAGCTAATGACGACTGTGCTGAAAGTGGGTTTGACGGGAGGAATTGGCTGCGGTAAAAGCACTGCGGTGAACCGATTTATTTGGCATGGTGTACCTGTTATTGATGCAGACCAAATTGCCCGCGAAGTTGTGTTGCCGGATCAGCCCGCTTTACAAGCTTTGGTAAATTTGTTTGGTCAGGCTGTATTGACAGAATCGGGTGAGTTGGATAGGGCTTGGTTACGTGCTAGAGTTTTTGCAGATGCGGCAGCGAGAGCGCAGTTGGAAGCTGTCTTACATCCTGTGCTTCGCCAGCGCATTCTGGAGCGGATGGATCAAGTGGGGCAGACACGGGCGGATTACGTCTTAGTAGATGTCCCCTTGCTGTTTGAAAAAAACTATAAAGCATTATTTGATCGTATTGTGGTCGTGGATTGTTTGCCAGAGCAACAGTTCGTACGTGTCAAAGCGCGTGATGGTAGTGACGACAAGCAGATTGCGGGTATAATTGCCGCACAGGCTTCGCGTTCTGAACGTTTGGGTATTGCAACAGATCGGCTGGACAATACATTGACCCAAGATTGGTTGGAAACCCAAGTAGACCGTCTGCATGAAAAATTTAAAGAAATAACTGCGACTAGCCGGTCTCCCGGATAGCAGGTGTGAATCCGGTTTTCCATAAACCCTGGCGAGTTTTTTTATGATCACATACGAACAACCGCTGAATGAAAAGATCAGGCTCTTTCTGCGGTTCGAGCTGTTGGTCAAGCGTTTGACTTATCATGCTGGGAAATCAGACCAGACAGATATGTTGGCGGCACTGACTATTTTGCTGGATTTGTATAATCTATCTTCGCGTCTTGAGCTGAAAAGTGATGTGATTAAGGATATTGAACGCATGGCACAGATGCTCCGACGTTCCAGCACTGAAGCGAATCAAGATGATGCGCAATTGCAACGCTTAAATGAACAGGCGACACGCATGTACCAATTGCGCGGTTCTTTAGGGCAGCATTTGCGCAATCATGTGTTTTTTAGCGGGCTGCGCCAGCGTACTTCTTTGCCCGGGGGTTTAAACGGTAGTGATATTCCTTTGCTAAACTACTGGTTAGAACAGGATGAACAAACTCGCCGCCATGATTTATTGAGTTGGAGTGAGCCTTTTATCACCACCGCTAATGCAGTGGCTTGTGTTTTAAATTTGATTCGTCAGCATTGCGAAGGTAGCGAGCACCTTGCCCAAGATGGTTTTTTTCAAATGTCTTTAGGGATGAATAAAACCTATCAGTTATTAATGATAGAATTACCAGAAGCACTGGATGTTTACCCTGAGATCAGTGCGGGCAAGCAGCGTTTTTCTCTGCGATTTGTGGAGGCGGATATGCTGTCTGCTGAGCGGGGTAAACAGCGTAATGAAGCGATTTCATTCTGTCTGAAACTGTGTTCATTTTAAGCTGGAGGAAAACGATTAATGGGTGAGCAAATAATGGATGAACAAACCCGTCTTGAAGTTGAAGCTGCTGCTTGGCGTAAGCTAGTAGAGCATTTTCAAAAGCGTAGCGATGTGCAAAATATTGATTTAATGATACTGGCTGGTTTTTGTCGTAACTGTATGGCGAAATGGTATAAAGGTGCTGCTAGTGGGCATGGTGTGGAGCTGGATTATGACCAAGCACGTGAAATCATTTATGGTATGCCTTATGATGAGTATAAGCAGCGTTACCAGACCGAAGCTACGGCTGAGCAAATGGAGCGCTATAAAGCCATTCGCCCTGAACAAATGACTGAGTGAAGACTAGCCCAGATCAAAGATTAGATTTCTTGATCGTTATAAGTTGATAACCATACCCGATGACAGACAGTAAAACCGCGTCCCAACCTGATTTTGAAACGGCTCTGCACGAGTTAGAAACTTTAGTGCAACTTATGGAAAGCGGTGATTTGCTTTTGGAGACAGCCTTGCAAGAATTTGAGCGAGGTGTGCAATTGACACGCTTGTGTCAGGATAGGTTGAAAGTTGCGGAACAACGTGTTGCTGTCTTAAATGCCAATGGTGAAGAGCAAGCTTTACCACCTCAGGATAATCTTGCATGAATATGTGGCCATTTAGTGCGGAACTTCAAGATTATCGAACTCGTATTGAAGCGGTTTTGGAGCGTGTACTGCCAATGGACACGGTGTTGCCTCAGCGCTTGCATGCTGCCATGCGCTATGCGGTGTTAGGGGGAGGCAAGCGTATGCGCCCTCTCTTAGTGTATGCGACAGGTCAGGCTTTGGGTGTTACTCAAGATAGATTGGATATACCTGCCGCAGCCGTAGAACTGATTCATGCTTATTCGCTCGTTCACGATGATTTACCTGCGATGGATGATGATGCTTTGCGGCGCGGTCAGCCGACTTGCCATCGCGCTTTCGATGAAGCCACAGCTATTTTGGCAGGTGATGCTTTGCAAGCCCTAGCTTTTCAGCTTCTGGCCGCTGAACCTGTTGCAGCACTAACGGCGTCACAGCGCTTGTGTATGTTGGATACCTTGGCACAAGCTTCCGGTTCAAGGGGTATGGTCGGTGGTCAAGCGATTGATCTTGCTGTCGTTGGGCGTGAGCTGAATGAGGTGGAGCTGGAAAATATGCATATCCACAAAACCGGCGCACTGATTCGTGCCAGTGTTTTGTTGGCAGCGCACTGTGCTCATTCGGTGGATGAGTGCTTATTGCACAGGCTGGATCATTTTGCCAAATGTATTGGCCTAGCTTTTCAGGTACAAGACGATATTCTTGATGTGGAAAGCGACACAGCAACCTTGGGTAAAACCCATGGTGCTGACGCTGCTGCTAACAAACCTACTTATCCATCTATTATTGGTATCAAAGCAGCCAAGGAACGGTTGCAACTATTATATAGCGAAGCGATGCGCTCGCTAGCAGGGCTGGAAGCCCCTTTATTGCAGGAAGTTGCAGAGTTCACCGTCAAGCGACTGCATTAGCAGTGTCTTACGCTGGTTGTTCCATGTGATTTTCGGGCTTACAGAGGTCAATCCAATGAGTGAAAAGCTTGAGCAATTGCTCGAAACAATTCAATCCCCACAGGATTTGCGGGTTTTGCAGACGGAACAATTGCCGGATCTATGCCAAGAAATTCGTGATTTTTTGCTGAATACAGTCTCTACAGGTGGCGGACATTTTTCTTCTAATTTGGGAACTGTCGAACTGACGGTTGCCTTGCATTATGTTTTTAATACGCCTATAGATCGCTTAGTCTGGGATGTAGGCCATCAAGCTTACGCCCATAAAATTCTCACTGGACGCCGTGACCGCATGGCGACGATTCGTCAGGCAAATGGTTTGGCGGGTTTTCCTAAACGTTGTGAGAGTGTTTATGACACTTTTGGTGTTGGGCATTCAAGCACCTCGATCAGTGCAGCCTTGGGTATGGCGTTAGCCGCGCGTCATAAACATGAAAATTACCAAGCCATAGCTGTCATTGGCGATGGTGCTATGACAGCGGGTATGGCTTATGAAGCACTGAATCATGCTGGGGATTTGGATGCTGATTTATTGGTTGTGCTGAATGACAATGAAATGTCTATTTCGCCGAATGTAGGGGCTTTGCGACGTTATCTGACACGCTTATTGTCTGGGCGTATGTATTCCAGTATGCGTGAGAGTGGCAAAAAAGTTTTATCCAGCAGTAAGTCACTGTCTAAGCTGCTCAAGCTGACTGAAGAGCATATGAAGGGTATGGTGCTACCCGGTACTTTGTTTGAGGAAATGGGCTTTAAGTATTTTGGCCCTATTGATGGCCATAATGTACATGAAATGGTCGATGTTTTACAAAATCTTAAGCAAATTAAAGGGCCGCGTTTATTACATGTAATCACCCAAAAGGGCAAAGGCTATGAGCCTGCGGAAGATGATCCTTGCAGGTATCATGGTGTTTCGCCCTTTAATCTGAAAACGGGTTTGGTTTCCAGTAAAAAATCATCTACTCCTACCTATACTGAAGTTTTTAGCCAATGGTTATGTGATATGGCCGCTCGGGATGAGCAGTTGGTAGGTATTACGCCCGCCATGTGTGAAGGTTCGGGATTGGTCAAGTTTTCTGAAGCCTATCCCGAGCGTTATTTTGATGTCGGGATTGCTGAACAGCATGCAGTAACCTTGGCAGCAGGAATGGCTTGCGAAGGTTTGAAGCCGGTGGTTGCGATTTACTCTACCTTTTTGCAACGTGCTTATGATCAATTGATTCATGATGTGGCCATTCAGAATTTGCCGGTCGTGTTTGCTATTGATCGTGCAGGCTTAGTGGGTGCCGATGGGTCAACGCATTCTGGTAATTATGACTTGTCCTATTTGCGTTGTATTCCCAATATGGTGGTTATGGCACCAGCTCATGAGGATGAATGCCGCCAGATGTTGTATACAGCCTTCCAGTATAATGGCCCGGCTGCGGTACGTTATCCGCGTGGCAAAGGCATTGGTATGATGCCGGAGACAGCAATGCGAGCACTGGAAATTGGCCGCGCTGAGATTGTACGTGAGGGACACTCAGGTACGGCAATTTTATTGTTTGGCTCATTACTGGGTGAGGCTCAGGAAGTTGCCGATGCGCTGGATGCTACTTTGGTGAATATGCGTTTTGTTAAGCCTCTGGATGAAGTCATGCTGCGCGAGTTAGCTATGACGCATGGTTTATTAATTACGCTGGAAGATAATGCTGTGCAAGGTGGTGCCGGGAGTGCAGTGAATGAATTTCTGCAAGCCGAGGAATACAGTGTACCTGTAATGAATTTAGGGATTCCTGATCGCTATATTGAACATGGTTTGCGTGAACAGCAGCTAGTGGACTGTGGTTTGGATGCGGATAGTCTGATTCAGCAAATTCAGCAGCGTCAAGCTGAACTGCCCATTTTGCGTCTGCGTTCTTCCTTGGTATCAGTGAGTACAGCTTAAAAATCGAACTAAATATTAAGTCAGATTAAGTAGATAGTATTCTTTGAGACAGATGCTAGGCAAAGTGTATATAATTTCATGCTTGAAACAAGACGGGGTTTGATTCCGCAACCACCATAAGTTATGTCGTTTTTTACCACATTATAATGTTTAGGAGTTGTCATGAAGTTTCTTGTTGGATTTTTCAGTTTCGAATGGTTAAGAGTTTTTGACTTCTTGGCGCCACTAGCTATTCGTTTGTTAATGGCTCCCGTTTTGTGGGTCTCAGGCTCACAGCGCTTGGGCTTTCTGACCGCCGCTGATTCAGCTTGGTGGAATCCAAGCACTTGGGTGAATTATGAAACGGTACAAGCGAATGCTGCTGCTTTGACTGGCTCAGTAGTTTCAGGTGTGATGGGCACTGAAACATTGACATTGTTGGTAGGCAGTATTGAAATGGTGGGTGCCTTTCTACTGATTCTGGGTTTTGCAGCGCGTTGGGTTGCATTGGCTCTGATGTTTGTTATCGTTGTATTAGGCTCGTTGTCTTTGGGAGATGTTTCCCTGTTGGCTACCATGAAGCAGTTATTGATGCAGTATGGTTATACCACTGTGCAACAAGGCTCTTTTACATTGTACTTGGTTTATTTTGTTTTCTTGCTGGCTTTGTTCTTTATGGGAGCAGGACGTTGGTTCAGTTTAGATTGGTATATTTACCGTCATTTTGTCCCCAAGAGTGCTCATAGTCTGTCCGATGAGCATGATCCTTTTGAAATTGACGCAACCAATGAGCCAGAATTACAAAGACGCGCTTAATGGACTAATGCTGAATAAGCAATAGCTGTTGTAATAGAAAAGGCTGCATAACGCAGCCTTTTTTGTCAGTGCTTGAGCTAATCAGTAATGACAGCGTTCATTTCTTCAACGCTGACAGGTTTTTGCTTCGCTTTATGATACTTTCCAAATATCTCATCTAATTTGCGCGAAACGGGACGAACGCGCAATTCCTCACCAACCCAAATAAACTCCAGCCGATCGCCAACTTGTAAATTAAAACGACTACGAATGTCTTTGGGAATAGTAATCTGGCTTTCTAAGAATTTTTCCATCCAAATGAGGTAAACCATCCCGCAAGACCAAACGTTCCGCACAAAACCATTCTACTACTTTAGGGTAAATCTGATGCTCTTGCTGTAAGACTCGTTTTGCCAGAGTTTCTGCCGTATCGTCGGTTAATATGGGTACGCTGGCTTGTAAAACGACTGGCCCGCCATCCAGTTCGGGGGTGACAAAATGCACACTAGCCCCATGCTTTGTGCCGCCGTCATCCAAGACGCGCTGGTGGGTATGTGTTCCCTTGTAAGCGGGTAATAATGAAGGATGAATATTCAACATTTTGCCGTGGTAATGCTGTACAAAATTTTCGGTCAGTATGCGCATAAAGCCAGCGAGTACCACCAAGTCGGCTTGTTGCTCGTCAATATAACTTTGCAAGGCGTGGTCAAAGCTGTCGCGCCCCTCATAGCGATTATGATCAATCACCATGACCTGAATGCCAGCTTGCTGTGCTCGTTCTAAGCCATAGGCATTAGGGCGGTTGCTGATAACCGCCACAATTTTGCCTTGAATTTGACCCGTTTGGCAGGCATCGATAATAGATTGTAGATTGCTGCCGCTACCAGAAATCAGTACGACAATGCGTTTGTCCTTAACTGGCATAGCGTACAACGGCTTCTTCATCGTCGCTTGTCACGATTTCGCCCATCACCCAAGCAGGTAAATGTTCTAAGCGGCAAGCAGTGAGCATATCTTCGTGGTGTTTTTCCGGCACAACTAATACCATACCAACACCACAGTTGAATGTACGTAACATTTCAGCATCGTTAATGTGACCTTGTTCTTGTAGCCATTTAAAAATCGGTGGCATTTCCCAACTGTTTAAGTCAATTTCAGCAGCCGTATAGTTAGGCAATACGCGCGGCAGGTTTTCAGTTAGCCCGCCCCCTGTAATATGGGCTATGCCGTGAATAGTGTGATGTTTGAGTAATTTTAGAATGAGTTTGGCATAAATGTGAGTAGGTTTCAGCAGGGTCTTGCCTAAGGTAGACTCGCCAAAAGGTGTATTCAGGTCAGCTTGACTGCGCTCCAATATTTTGCGAATCAACGAATAGCCGTTGGCGTGTGGTCCCGTAGAGGCCAGTGCAATCAGCTTATCGCCACGATGTACATTGGAATGATCAAGTATTTTTTCGCGTTCCACAACGCCTACACAGAAGCCTGCCAAATCAAAATCACCCTCGGCATACATGCCGGGCATTTCGGCTGTTTCACCGCCTGCTAAAGCAGCACCTGACTGCGTGCAGCCTTCTGCCATGCCTTTGATGACTGCTTCAGCGACATCGACATCTAACTTACCTGTCGCATAATAGTCGAGGAAAAAGAGTGGTTCAGCGCCACTGACAATAATGTCATTAACACACATCGCAACTAGATCAATGCCAATGGTGTCATAAATGCCTGTTTCTAAAGCCAGTTTGAGTTTAGTGCCTACACCGTCGCTGCCCGATACTAAGATCGGCTGTTTGTAATGAGGGGGAATGGCAAACAGTGCACCAAATCCACCAATGCCGGAAAGCATTTCCGGGCGTTTGGTGCGTTGAGCATGTGGCTTAATGCGTTTTACTAGGTCGTTGCCTGCATCAATATCTACCCCCGCATCGCGGTAGCTGAGGGGTTTATCACCTTGCGCCATTAGATCCGTTCCAGAAGCGGAAAGCGGCCGATTTTAACATGACTTTTTGACCTATGCCTGTTTTCTCATATGAAAATAATTAAGCGGATAGTATATGAATACTATCTGGGCAAGTGTTTTGCTAAACGCTCTATAGCTTGCTCAAGCTGCTCAATGCTAGTGGTATAGGCAAAACGTACATGCTGGCGTGATTGGTTTGCACCGAAATCAATGCCCGGTGTGAAAGCAACACCTGCCTGTTCTAGCATAGTTAAGCTAAGCTGATGACTGTCTTCGCCAAAGCGTTCTGAGCCAGCATAAATATAAAAAGCGCCTTGCGGCTCGGCTGTAATACTAAAGCCAAGCTCTTGCAAAGCAGGTAGTAAGAAGTTGCGCCGTTGAGCAAATTCAGCGCGTCGTTGTTCAGTGATGTCCAGTGTTTCAGCCTCAAAAGCTGCTAAAGCTGCATATTGGCCTGGCGTAGAAGGAGATAGAAAAATATTTTGTGCCAAACGATTAAGCGCATCAAGTGCATACTCTGGTGCAACTAGCCAGCCTATGCGCCAACCTGTCATACCAAAGTATTTGGAAAAACTATTCACAATCCAAATATCGTCCGCCACATTGAGCGCAGTAAATGCTGTCTGATCGTAAATTAGTTCCTGATAAATCTCATCTATAATCAGTGCGCCATTTTTTTGGCTAATGGCTTGGTGGAAGGATTGGATTTGTGGCTGTGATAACACCGTGCCGCTAGGATTAGCGGGCGAGGCTAATAAAGCTGCAATAGTATGTTGAGTCCAGTATGACTGTATGTCTTCGAGAGTGGGTTGATAGTTTTGTGCCGCAGATACGGGTATTTCAACAGCCTTACCTTCAAACAGGCGCACAAAATTTCGGTTGCAGGGATAACCCGGATCTGTGAGTAAAATCTCATTACCTGGATTAATCAGTACACCAAGCACCAATTGCAAAGCACCCGATGCACCGGGCGTGATTATAATGCGTTCAGCAGGAATATTGACCTGAAAGCGCTGCTGATACCATGCAGCGATTTTTTCACGCAATGCCGGTAAGCCGCAGGCTGGTGTGTATTGTGTTTTAGCTGCCTGAATAGCACGCATACCGGCTGTTGCAACGGGGGCAGGGGTAGGAAAGTCGGGTTCACCGATTTCCATGTGTATAATACTATTTCCTTGTGCTTCTAGTTGCTTGGCGCGTGCCAGCAGGCTCATGACGTGAAAAGGCTGAATAGCATTCATGCGCTCAGCAAGTTGCTGCATGGTCATTTTTTAATCCTGTGTGCAAAAGACTCTCTAAACTAGCTTGTGTTGAAGGTTTTTAGCAAATAATTATTAGCTTGTTCAGGTAGAAGTGATTGAAAAATAAGCGGATTAACTAAATTTGATCCCTTAAGCAAAAGATTTGATTAAAAAGTCACCTAACCATTCAGGTTCAATTCAGTGGTTTGTTTCTAAAATAGGCAACAACTTCAGCAGGAATCGCGAAAAAATTGGGGTTTGTGGTAGCGGTTCTGTCGTCAAGAAGATGCTGTAATATAAAAAATAATATTCACGCCGTTCTGACACTCAATGGCTTAAAAGCTTTCAGAATGACGTCAGCTGAAGTTGTTGTTCCCGTGTGCCCCTTTCAACCGGCCATTCATTGGGGAGCTGGTTGTTGGGTGAGTCTGGGGACAGACTGTTAGATGTTTCTGGGATTACATCTTCAGCCAACCGGCCAAGGTATCTTTTACTTCTGGCCAATCCAAAGATTTGTTTCTTTGGAAGTTCTGAGTCACCTTTACAAAACAAGCGGGTCAACTAAATGACCCGCTCTTTTTGTTTACATATTCGCCATTATAAGCAAATTTTATTAGATAAACAATACCTGAACGCAAAGAAATCTGAAACTGTTTTTCCAGAGACTACAAACTATCTCGGTTTCGCCAAAATAAAAAATGCCCGAATCTTCATGTTTCCCCCGTCTGCTCAGAGGAACGCAGTAAATCTTGAGCGTGATCAGTAATGGCTTTTACCGCAGGGTGTTTAATGCGTTTTTCTATAGAAATAGCGTAAAAACTTTCACGCACTTGTTTGGCGCGTCCAATTAGCTTGGCTTTACCCTCTTTTTGCAAGTTTTTTTCTAGTGCGCTGGGCAACATAAAGATGCCTGTTCCGGCTTGGCCGAAGGCCTTCATGAGTGCATTGTCATCAAACTCACCGACTATGACTGGGTGAAGGCGGTTTTCATGTAGCCAGTTCATTAATGGCTGGCGTATGGCAGCACCTTCGCTGGGAATGAGCATGGGAGTACCCTCCAAGCAACGCGGAAAGGGTTTTTTAAAACTATCACATAGCTCGGCTGTGGCAAAAAAACTAATCGAGCTACTACCAAGTTTATGGCTAAAACCCTTGATATTCATATTGCTAGGAATAGGACTATCTGCAATGACTAAGTCCATACGGTGTACAGCTAATTCGGCGAGTAAGTCATCTAGTTTTCCTTCCGAACAAACAATACGAATACGCTGATTCAAGAACATAGCAGGCTCTAGCAGTTGATAGGCTATGCTTTTGGGAACCAAATCGGATACGCCGACTCTGAAAGATTGCAAGCGATTTTTTGGGTAGTGTTGCAAAATACCTTCTAGCTCTGCACCTAATTGAAAAATTTCATCAGCATATTTAAGTGCCACGACTCCCGCTTCAGTGAGTTCTAAAGTACGACCATTGCGGTGAAATAGTTGGCAGCCCAGTGATTCTTCCAATTGGCTGATTTGGCCGCTGATGGTTTGTGGTGTGAGATGCAATCGTTCGCTGGCTCGGGTGATGCTGCCAGCAGTAGCGGCCTCACGCATATAGTAAAGATGTTTGTAATTAAGCATGAGTGATCTTCGAAAAAAACGAAATAAAGTTATTAAAAATTCGAATTTTTCTTATTGTAATTCTTTTGTATATTAAATCCATGCTTAATAGTCACTTCAGGAGATGAAGGATGAAACTGACAACCCAAAGCCAACGAGCCGTCATGGCGATGATAGCCTTGGCATTACATAACGAACGCAAAGTGTTGAGATTGAGTAACCTGGCTAAAGAACAAGGTATTTCACTGTCTTACATGGAACAGTTGTTTTATGCACTGCGCCATGCAGGTCTGGTTGAAGGTATCCGTGGTCCTGGTGGTGGTTATCGTCTCGGCAAACCCGCAAGTCGCATTTCCATTGCGGATATTGTGGAAGCGATTGAATCAAGCACGAGTGATGAAGAAGAACGTGAAGCTCGTAAATCCGATATTCATTCTGGGCAAACTGTTGTTGACCAGATGTTGAGTGTTCTAGATGAGCAAGTTCACGATTTTCTCTCTGGTATTTCGTTGGAAAGTTTAACACATAAGCATCGCAAGCCTGAGGCGGTTTACCGGCCTGGAACGACTGCAAGCCTAATTGCTCGCATGTTCCCAGCTCGCCTGCCACAACCTGCGGGTGCTTAGCACCGTGACCGTTGCCTAAACTCCTCCTCCTAATCAGGCGCGGTATCCGAAGGCAGACTTAAATCGTCTGCCTTTATTTTTGATTACTTAGAACATTCGGCCAAACAGATTACGTATCCAGTTCAACAAGTTACTGAGTGGGTTTGCATTGTTATGATTGCTACTGGTGTTACCAGAGTTGCCGAGGTTATTAGTGTTATTATTTTCAGAACCTGCGTTGTGGGCATTGTTTGTGTCGGTGCTGCCATTATTATCGGTACTAGTATTGGTGTCTGTACTATTGTCGCCAGTAGAGCCAGGTACTCCACGGTCACCGCTGCTAGTTGAGAACTCAATAAGTTGTTCAACAATTTTTGCCAAGGGGGCGGCTTTCTCTTGGATGGCTGCTTGTTTGGCAGCAGCGCGCCAGCTTTTAGGTACGGGGCGCAGCACGTTGTTCCAACTGCCAGTGGCACTGTTTTCAAACTGTGTTTGTGCTTTAGCGTCTTTAGCTGGGGTCCAGAGGAAGTCAGGGTGACGATTGCGATACCATTCACCACCAATAATGACACCATTTTCATCTAGTTCTAAGTCATACTCATAAACAACTTCCTGCACAGAATCATTTTCAGGTGAGTCTGTTTCGTTCTGGCGTGGCCAAGTTTCTACAACATAAGTGACGGTCATAGCGATGCCGACGACTGAGCGGGTTTTATGGCTGCGGAAGCGTTTGAATTTGTCATTGGTGTAGTCATCAAGGCTAATAGTAGCATTTGCCAATTGATCAACCGCTTGACGGGTTTGAGGGTTGAAATAAGTGTATTCATAAGCGTATGCAGGTTGATTCCAAACTTCGTAGTCAAACGTTGCATCTAATACAAAGCTGCGTTTGGCGACACCAATTTGATTGACTATGGCTAAGTGCCAAGTACCTGGATTGGTATCAAAACAACGCTCCGATGTGATGCGGCCAGTTTCCGCGTCTGTTTCTGGCTCTTTATCATTACAGCGGCCACCAATAAACTTGGTACGCGAGGCGGCATTAGCCCATAGCAGCGTTCCTAGGGCTTTAATATCAGATGGGAAAAATTTGATGGGGATATTGTCAGGACTGAGTAAGGTAATGGCTTGACTAGGGCGGGGCAGCATGTAAGCAGCCGTTGCCCAACCATGACACAACCCCATCCAGCTTTCGACCTCACCATTTGCATCATAATAACGTTTGCCTTCCATCCACATGGCTTGTGTTAGCGAACCTTCTGTATCACCTAATAAGGCGTCGTATTTTTCAGCAGGCGAGAGGCGATTAATGCGAGTTGCACTACGGCTTTCGAGAATATCAATAGCCGGATGAGCAATAATATAATCAGCATTGGTTTTCCAATCATATGATTCAGGAAAGTCAGGATCAGCATAACGCGCTCCCAACATGCCTTTATAAATACCCCAGTAATCATCTGACCAAGGTGTTTCCTTCAGTTTGGCTTCTTTTAAGCCAGCTTGCTCCATTTCATTGAGTTTGTTGCAAGATAGCTCATCTACTAAATTACTGGCATTGTCACGGGGAGAATAAGCAGAACGAGTAGTAACACGTGGGGCATCTGCTAGTGTTTCTTGGCGAATTTTATCTTTGGCTTCGATGTACTCGTGGCTATTGATACTTGCTTGTGAAAACAAGCTGGCACTTTCGGCAGGTTTGTCTTTATCAACGAACTTGGGTGGTTGTTCATTCATAAACTGAACGGTATTTTCATCAAACTGACGTAGGCGTTCGTTTAGTTTTTCCTTATCCATAGGCATAGTTATTCTCCTAAAATGTGGGTTCGCGTTGTGGTGTATCCCAAGTATTATAGTTATGTAGCAAAAGATTTGTGTACGAAATATGAGCAGCAAGGAATACTGGATGTCTTACGCCCTTAATTTGGCGGCCAAAGCTTCTGATCAGGGAGAAGTTCCAGTAGGGGCGGTACTGGTTCGTGATAATACCGTATTAGGGGAAGGATTTAATCAGCCATTGAGCCAAAATGATCCTACTGCTCATGCTGAAATAATGGCTATACGTCAAGCAGGACAACAGGTGGGTAATTATCGCCTACTAGGTAGTACGCTATATGTCACCCTAGAGCCATGCCCTATGTGTGTTGGAGCGATGATCCACGCACGTATCGAACGATTGGTCTTTGGCGCTTATGACTGTAAGACTGGAGCGGCGGGTAGTGTGTTTGAATTACTGAATGATACTCGCCATAATCATCAAATTATTGTTGAAGGGGGGGTTTTACAGCAAACTTGTGCCGAGCAATTACAAGCTTTTTTTCGTACGCGCCGTGCTTCACAAAAAGCAGCTAAGCAAGCCCAAGCCTCAACGCAGGCTCCACAAAACTTTACAAAAGCTTCGTAATTTATCAATGCGCCGATTGATTTATGACTCAAGCAAAATAAAACAAGGTACTTTTCTGTCTTGATAGGAAAAGTACCTTTAGGTTTAGGTGGATGGGGACTTACAAAGTGCAAGTCTGTACAGTTGTACGAGGTTTTATATTAGGCTTTATAGCAGGTTTGCTACCTTGCTGTGCTTGTAATTGCATCTGCTTAGCACGCTGTTGAGCTGCCCGTTGCTGTGCCATTTGTTGACGCTTTCTTGCTGCCATGGCTTGTGCTCGTTGTTGAGCTGCGCGCAGCCGTGCCATTTGTTGACGTTTCCTTTCTGCCATTACCCGTGCTCGCTGTTGAGCTGCCCGTTGTTGTGCCTGTAATTGCATCTGTTTAGCACGTTGCTGAGCTGCTCGTTGTTGTTGTACAAGCTGGGTTTGTTGCTGATTTTGAAAAGATACAGTTTGAGTATTTGCATTACCAGCCTGTGTTTGGCCGCTTAAGCCGAGCAGGGTTAACATGATCAGGATTGAGCCAAGTTTGTGCATATAGCCTCCATTTGCATAAAGCACTTCGTAAATGCTTGTTTTATAGCAGTTGCTGACGTAATTAGCAGAACTTTTTTAAAGTGAGTCATTATTTAGATAAAAGGAGGCGTACTTTATGAATACTGGTTCAAGGTGTCGGGGGTAAGTGCTTCGAATGAACGGGTTGTCTTTTAAGTGTTGTGGCACAATTGGCGAAATAGTCGTACAAGGAGTAGTGCTATGAGGCCATCACGGCAACGCGCTTTTCGGGCATCTCTCTTGCACTTGCGTGATGATCCGGGCAATGAACTAAATAGTTCGGCGGTGCAATATTTTCCTGATGGTATTTTATTAGTATGTGATGGGTATGTGCAGCAAGTAGGGGCAGCGGCTGATGTGCTGGCGACCTTGCCTGAAGATTGCGACTTATTGCATTACCCGCACCATCTACTGGTGCCAGGCTTTGTTGATACGCATATTCATTATCCACAAACTGATATGATTGCTGCTTATGGTGAGCAGTTATTAGAGTGGTTGCAAACTTATACTTTTCCCACTGAAAAGCAGTTTGCAGATAGTGAACATGCGCGTGAAGTGGCTGAGTTTTTTTTAGATGAGTTACTCAGCAATGGCACGACGACAGCCTTGGTGTTTGGGACAGTGCACCCTGAGTCAGTTGATGCTTTTTTTGAAGCGGCGGCGGCGCGTCAATTACGCATGATTGCGGGTAAAGTGATGATGGATCGTCATTGCCCCAATGATTTGCGCGATACCCCTGAATCTGCTTACCAAGACAGCAAAGTCTTGATTAAAAAATGGCATGGACGGGGACGCTTAGCCTATGCTGTCACGCCGCGTTTTGCACCCACTTCTAGCCCGGAGCAATTAGCTAAGGCACAACAATTGCTGGCTGAGTTTCCCGATGTATATTTGCATACCCATTTGGCCGAGAATCAAGCTGAAGTGGATTGGGTTCAGGCATTGTTTCCAGAACGGCGTAGTTATCTGGATGTTTATCAACACTATGGTTTGCTAAAGCCGCGTAGTGTGCTGGCACATGCGATCTATCTGGATGATACCGATCGCCACTTAATGGCTAAGCAGGGGGCTGCGGTCGCCTTTTGTCCGTGTTCCAATCTGTTTATTGGCAGTGGTTTATTTGATTGGCATAAAACAAAGACGGCTGGTGTGCGAGTGGGTATGGGGACAGATGTTGGCGGTGGAGACCGCTTCAGTTTATTCCAAGTGGCGAATAATGCTTACAAAGTGACGCAATTACTGGGGCATCAATTATCTGCTTGGCAAGCCTTGTATTTGTTGACGCTAGGCGGAGCTAAAGCTTTGTATCTGGATGATAAAATTGGCAACTTTGAGCAGGGCAAGGAAGCAGATTTTGTCGTCTTGGATTTGCAGGCTACACCTTTATTAAAACGGCGTTTGCATAAGGTGCGGGATATTCATGATTTAGTCTTTGCTTTATTGATGCTAGCTGATGACAGAGCGGTAGCGGCTACTTATACTTTGGGGGAGCAAGCCGTTTTTAAAACTCGTTAACCGACTAGGAGATGTTCAAAACAGATGTTTGCAGAAATCATTGATGAAGAGATTAAGCTGGCTTTATTACAGCCGTCATTTGCTCCTTTATACGCCAAACTGGCAGCGGATAACCGTGAATATTTATCTCGATGGTTGGGCTGGACTGCGACTTGCTATGATGAACAAGATTTTCTGAGTTTTATCCAGCGTTCTCTTCACCAGTATGCGTCAATTAGAGATCTACTCAGTCTTTCAAGTGGATAATATCTTTTGCCCAAGGTTTGTGTTCGCGGATTTCAGTGGCAGTTAGACCATCTAATTCATGTGGGAAGACCAACCAGTCATCTGTTTCATGTACAAAATAGTCTGGCACAATGGTTGTAGTATTTTTATTGGGCTTGAAATAGGGTGTGGCAATGCGAATATCGTGCGGCGTATTGAGACGCGATTCAGCACGGATGCGTTCCAGTGTGGCGCGGATACTGTTTCCCGAGTCAAATACATCATCCACAATCAGCAGTCTATCTTCTTGGTTGGCATTTTTGGTTAAATATTCCAAACCATGTACTTTAACTTCCCGAGCGGTTTGATTGAGGCCAGTATAGTAAGAGGTGCGAATAGCAATATGATCCGTCTTCGTACCGTAGTATTCAAATAATTCCTGAATTACAATGCCCACTGGCGTACCGCCACGCCAAATAGCAACAATGAAGTCAGGGCGGAAACCACTGTCATAAATGGTTTGTGCCAGTAGTAGAGAGCTATCCATCAATTGCTGAGGGGTAAGAAAGGTTTTTACAATATTGGTCACTGGGCTGATTCTTTGGGTCAAATGCAAAGCGTGAAACTTAGCATCATTTGTTGGCTTTATCTATGCTGTATAGAGAAAGTGTTGCTTATCCTAAGTTTTCCTGTAGCCAATGTTTAATGCCAGCTCGATCAGGTAAGGCTTCCAGAATGAAATCTGTCAGTTTTTCCAAGTCTTCTTCTGCCAGTATTTCTGGGTTATCCTGCACGCTGCGCCCCTGATCACGATAGCGTTCCTGCATACGGGGTTCTTCGATCAATTGTCCTAATAAATCTTCCAGCAGATCTGCACGGCTGGGTGCACGAAAACCAATCGAGCAAGTCATGCACTCGCCGATGGCTACACCATAGTGCGGAACATTCGGAGGTAAATACAGCAGATCACCTGTTTGCAATAGCCATTCCTCATCCGCGTGAAATTCCCGCATAATGCGTAATTCGGGCTCGGGCAGAAAATTATCTTCCTCACAAGCTTGGTAACTGATTTGCCAGCGACGTGTGCCTTGTGCCTGTAATAAAAAGACATCATAGGCATCAATATGGGGACCAACCGAGCCACCCTCAACTGCATAGCTAATCATGAGGTCATCAATACGCCAGTCAGGAATAAAGCGAAATGGTTCAATCAATGCTTGCAATTCTGGTGCTAGCTGTTCCATATCATTGACTAATAAAGTCCAGTGACTGGCTGGCAAGCCCTTGAAATCCTTACGTTGCAGCGGTCCATACTTAATCTCCCAAGGCACTGCGCCACCTTTTTCTATGACTAAGCGAGCTGTGTCTGTATCACAGGCGATACCGGCCAACTCATGACCATCCAAAGGTAAATTGAAATCAGGAAAAGCCTGACGAATCAGCAAAGGTTTTTGCTGCCAATAATCTCGTAAAAAGTCACTCAGCGCTAAATCGCCTAAATGAGTTAATCTTGAATAATGCACCGTATTTATCCATAAGTTTGGCAAACGTTTAGTTTAATGCTTATACACTCTGTAAGACACCCATGCCATAGCATGAAAGCTTGTATAGCTCTTGTATAGCTTGTGCTATGTTGGAGCATCGCTTTAGCATAAGGAGAATATTAAATAATGAAACTGAAAGCGTTATTGATTTTATTAGGTACTTTAAGTGGATTATCTGCTTGTTCAGCGCCACCCCCACAAGCAGGGCAGCTAGGTTATGAAGGTTATGTTTTTAACGGACAGATTAGGTCAGTCAGTACGATCATAGTAGACCCTGCTAATCCTGCGACGTCTAAGCGAGTAGTCTTGGATGTGGTGACTCATAAGGTGCAGTATGGTGATATATTGCCAGGTCAATTGATTAAAGTGCAATTGGTTCCTGGTTTATTGCAGGGGCCTTTTAAGGGAATGTGTAGCTTTAATGCTCGAACACGTAATCCAACTTACCCGCATGGTATTTATGTGATCGATACTGTGATTGGGGAATGTATTGGAGGTTAACAAATAAACAAACGGAGAGCTTCTTTGACACCGAGCAAATCTGTCCGGTGTCAGTGAAGCAAGAGAGTTTAGTTTAGTTGTTTTGATCAGTCACAGCTAAAATGCTGTGCCTTCAAGCAAGTCAGCTTAAGCCAGCTCAAGTTTGATGGTAGTTCGATAGTTTTAATGGCTTATGAATTTTTGGGTGTAGCGCGCAATGGCAAGTTCTTCATTGGTGGGAATCACCAAGACTTTGACACGGGAAGCTTTACTGTGAATAGCGCGAATCCCGCTGTGCTTGGCCTGATTGCACGTTTTATCCAGAGTGATGCCTAGCACATTCAGATCATGACAAACCTGCTCGCGGATATGCGCTGAGTGTTCACCAATGCCGCCGGTAAAAATAATCGCATCTACCTTGCCTAGTACCGCCGTATAAGCACCCATGTATTTTCTAATATGATAGACAAACAGGCTTTCGGCAAGCTGTGCTTGTTCATGATTTTCTTCAGCTAATTGTTGAATCTGGCGCATATCGCTGACACCACACAAGCCCTTCAGCCCACTGTGCTTGTTTAACAACGTGTCTATATCAATCGCACTCAGCCCTAATTGTTTTTGCAGAAAAAGGAATAAACCTGGATCTATATTGCCGCTGCGTGTTCCCATGACTAAACCTTCCAGAGGGGTCATGCCCATAGAAGTATCCACACTCAGCCCTTGAGCAATCGCTGTCATGCTACAGCCATTGCCCAAGTGGGCGCTAATCAGGTTTAAGCTATGCAGGTCGCGCTCTAGATAGGCTGCGGCTTGTTCAGCTACATAATGATGTGAAGTGCCATGAAAGCCATAGCGGCGGACTTTATGTTTGCGATACAGGTCGTTAGGTATAGCATAGCGGTAGGCTTTGGCAGGCATGGTCTGATGGAAGGCCGTATCAAAAACAGCGACCTGAGGGAGGTCGGGAAACAAGCTTTGAGCGACACGAATACCTTCCAAATTTGCCGGATTATGTAAAGGGGCTAGTGGAATCATGGCTTGGATCGCTTCGATAACCTTTGCATTAATCAAAGCGGGTTGCTGGAAATAGTCGCCCCCATGCACGACGCGGTGGCCGATGGCTTGTATGGGGAGTGCTTCCTTGCGCAAATGTAGAGCAATACGTTCCAGTGCAGCATGATGATCGGGTATCTCGCTGCCTGTTTCACCAATGCGGTCAATCAGCCCTTTTAATATAGCTTGCTGCTGATCCATCGCAAATACTTGGTATTTGATGGACGAGCTACCTGCATTCAATACCAGTATATTCATGCTGCACTCTCCTGTGCTTGAATAGCCGTAATAGCTACTGTATTGACAATATCAGTTACTGTGCAGCCACGACTAAGGTCATTGACAGGTTTGTTTAAGCCTTGTAGCACAGGGCCAATCGCTACCGCGTCGGCTGAGCGTTGTACTGCTTTATAAGTATTATTGCCGGTATTAAGATCAGGAAAGATAAAAACAGTTGCTTTGCCTGCTACTTCACTACCGGGCATTTTGGAATGGGCAACACTTGCATCAACTGCTGCATCATATTGAATAGGGCCATCCATCTTTAAATCCGGGCGGCGCTGACGCGCTAACTTGACGGCGGTACGTACCCTTTCAACATCATCGCCTTTACCCGAGTTACCACTAGAGTAGGAGAGCATGGCAGTGCGCGGCTCAATGCCAAACATATGCGCTGTATCAGAGGAGGTAATAGCAATATCAGCTAATTGTTCAGCATTAGGGTTTGGGTTGACAGCACAGTCACCGTAAACCAGCACACGATCTTCCAGACACATTAAAAATACACTGGAGACCAGTGCAATGTCAGGACGAGTACGGATAATTTCAAAAGCCGGACGAATCGTATGTTGCGTTGTATGAACTGCACCAGAGACCATGCCGTCAGCATAGCCCAAATGCACCATCATAGTGCCAAAATAGCTCATATCGACCATCGTGTCGTAGGCAAAATCGAGGGTAATGTTTTTGTGCTTGCGCAACTCATGGTAGGCTTCAGCGAATTCACGTCGTAAAGGCGATTTACGTGGCTCTATAATCGTAATATTACGTAGTTTTAAACCAAGGTGGAGTGCTTTGGCGCATACTTCTTCTTCTACGCCGAGCAATGTGATCTGAACGACATCACGTAATGAAAGAATCTCAGCAGCCCGTAGAATACGTTCATCATTTCCCTCAGGCAATACGATATGTTTGCGCTGTGATTTGGCGCGTTGAATCAGCTCATACTCAAACATAAGCGGTGTCATACGCTGTGCATTGTTTTGTACAATGAGTTCGCGCAATTGCTGCATATTCACGTTAGACTCAATCAAGCCTAGGGCCACCGCAATCTTGCGCTCATCAGCGGGTAGAATACCGCCTTCTACATCATTAATTTTTAAAGCTGTTTGGAAGGTATCCAAGGGCGAGCTAAGAATGGGTAAACGCAATGGTTTCATGCCTTCAATCAGCTTTTGTACTTGCGGGGCGGGAGTTTGTCCTCCTGTAAGAATAATGCCAGCAATTAAGGGGTAGGAAGCTGAAGCGTCTGCCGCCAGACAGGCAGTGATAATATCAGCGCGATCGCCAGGTGTGATGACCAGACTGCGATTGTCCAGATGATCGAGGAAATCCTGTACTTGCATGGCGGCAACGGTATAGCGCGCGACTTCATGGTTTAATAGTTGACGTGTGCCATACAGGGTCTCAAAACCCACTGCGCGGGCTATTTCTGCAACCGTTGGGCGCTCTAAGGCATGTCGTTCTGGCAATATGTAGCAGGGATAGCGTGAACCTTGTAATAATCCAGTCAACTGTTCAACCGCTGTGCTTGGAACGCGGTTGGCAAAAGCGGCGAGTAGTTCGCAGCGTTGATTGGTTTCCAAATGATCTTCCAGCATGCCTAAGGCATCTGCTATTTCTTCTGCACTGCGCCCCTGACCTTTAACAATAGGTAGAAACAGACAGCCAAAGTTATTGGCGAGGGTGGCGTTAAAATCCAGCTCCAGCGCCGAGCTGGCGCCAGTAAAATCAGTTCCAGCACAAACTACTATATCCGAACGTTCTTGTACGGCACGGTATTTAGCAATAATCAGTTTAAGCAATTCTTCGTATTGCCCTTCGGTAATCATGCGGCGTGCGACTTCTATGGTGCAGCCATAGAGTTCATTGCCTGCAAAGTCCAGTGTATAGCGTTTAGCAATTAAGTGAATGAGCGGGTCGCGGCCATTGTTTTCAGTAATCACTGGGCGGAAAAAGCCTACTTTAGGCGTAATGGCGCGCATCATTTCCATCATGCCGAGCACGATGATGGACTTGCCGCTACGAGGCTCCGCACCGGCGATATAGATACTCTGAAACACAAAGATCCCCTTTTAAGTCGAGTGGCATTGCTTATGAAGTTTTTTTATTGCTTCTATTAATGACCTGCCAGCGGTTTGTGCATTGCAACAAATATTTTAGTCTATTTATGCTGTGTTGCCAAATAAAATTATCAGTCAATTTAGCTAGCTTTGCTCAACAATTCGGAGTAGCGGATGAATTTTAGAGTTGTGTGTTTTTTTCAACCCAACGGGTTCGTCCATTGCTTAATATTTCTTGTTTCCAGAAGGGGGCTTCATGTTTCAATGTTTCCATCAGGTGACGGCAAGCATCGAAGCTGGCATGACGATGAGCAGACCAGACCGCAACTAAAACAATAGGATCAGCAGGCAATAAATCTCCAACACGGTGCAGGATAAGTATATGATTGAGCGGCCATTGTTGTAAGGCATTTTGTACGAGTTGGTGTAAGTATTGTTGTGTCATGGCAGGGTAATGTTCTAAGTGCATGGCAGTAACGGCATCGCCTTCATTAAAGTCGCGCATTGTGCCTACAAATACAGCATTAGCACCACTTTGACTGGCTGTAAAATCTGTCTGTTGCTGGAAATCTTCTAGTTCAAGCCAAGGCTTAAAAGGCTGTTCTCTGATTGCTATTCTGATCACATTAGCCTCCGGTAACAGGCGGAAAAAAAGCCACTTCATCGCCATCATGTACACATGTTTGCCAATCGCAATAGCTTTGGTTGCAAGCGACTAATACATTGTCAGGCTGAGTGTCTGTGTCATTAAGTTTTTGCCATATCTGAGCGGTTGTGATGCTTTCTTCCCAGTCCACTTCTGTTTGTCCTTTGCCCATTTGTTCGCGTAAGCTGGCGAAAAATAATACTTTAATACTCATGTTGTTTCCTCCATCTTTATCTATCATCATAGCCCTATAGGTTCAGCGTAATCCAGCTTGTTATCAGATAAGGTTCACCTTGACGACCTGATTCGCGCTGATTGCGAAATAATGATGAAATTTTTTTCGATTCATTTGAACCATCCATTAAAGCACTGCGACTGTACAGTACACACTACGTTCCTCGCAGTAGTTGTGTGCTAACAGAATTTCCCTCAAAACTGTATAGCGCTTTATCAGGCAGCCCGTTTCCCTCAACAGGCTGCCTTGTTTTTTTCTAGCGAATACTATTAAGGCCGTTTGCTCCTTCACTCAAGCTTATTGTAGAGTTAGCCCACGCTGTTCACTTTATTTACTCTATGGATCACTATAGGTCGATAAATTTATGTCTAGTTCCACACCTATCAAACGTCATCAAACAGTGCCGGTACGTATAGGGCATGTGTTTATGGGGGGCGATGCTCCCATTGTGGTACAATCCATGACGAATACGGATACTGCGGATGCGATGCGTACTGCGATTCAATGTGCCGAGCTAGCACAAGCAGGCTCAGAGTTGGTACGTATTACAGTCAATAGTCTGGAAGCTGCTAGAGCAGTCCCGGATATTCGGGAGCGTTTGGATAAAATGAATTGTGCCGTTCCTTTAATTGGTGACTTTCATTTTAACGGGCATAAATTGTTGTTGGCTGTACCTGAGTGTGCTGAAGCACTGGCTAAGTACCGTATTAATCCCGGCAATGTAGGACGTGGCAAGAAAAGGGATGAGCAGTTTGCCCAAATGATTGAATTTGCCTGTCGCTATGACAAGCCGGTGCGGATTGGGGTAAATTGGGGCTCTTTGGATCAGGAATTATTGGCGCGCAAACTGGACGAAAATGCAGACCGTGCTCAACCAGTTTCTTTAGAGGAAGTGATGCAAGCGGCTTTGATTGAATCAGCGCTTAGCAGTGCTCATAAGGCAGAAGAATATGGTTTAGGTCACGACAAAATTATTCTTTCCTGTAAGTTAAGTGATGTGCAAGGCTTGCTAAAAGCTTACCGTGGCTTGGCGGAGCGGTGTGATTATCCGCTGCATTTGGGGCTGACAGAAGCTGGAATGGGCAGTAAAGGTATTGTGGCGTCTACCGCTGCTATAGCTATTTTATTACAAGAAGGTATTGGCGACACCATTCGTATTTCATTGACGCCAGAGCCAGGGGCTGCGCGTGAAAAAGAGGTCATTGTTGGACAGGAAATTTTACAAGCATTGGGGCTGCGTTCTTTTACACCGCAAGTTGTGGCTTGCCCGGGTTGTGGGCGTACTTCCAGTGATTATTTCCAACGTTTGGCTGAGCAAATCCAAAATTGGCTACGCGAGCAAATGCCGATTTGGCGACAGCATTATGCAGGTGTAGAAAATATGTCTGTTGCAGTCATGGGTTGTGTTGTTAATGGGCCTGGTGAAAGTAAGCATGCCAATATCGGTATAAGTTTGCCGGGCAGTGGTGAAGTACCTGTAGCACCTGTGTATGAGGATGGCGAGAAAACAGTGACCTTAAGAGGGGAGCATATTGCCGCAGAGTTCCAAGGATTAGTGGAGGCTTATGTCCAGCGAACCTATGGACATAAACATGCTGCATGATGAAGGTGTTTTGAGCCTAAAAACAAAAAACCCTGCTCCTAGATAGAAGGAGCAGGGTTTTGGCTCATTAATTAGTTGCTTGCCACTGACCACTAGGTCCACGACAGGCGTTCATTTGTACATTTTGTTGGCGACCATCAATGACCGCTACCACAGTCGCTGGGCGGCATACGGTGGCTTGACCTTGGTAAACCACCTGGCGTGCAGGCCCTGGTGTGGCTATATATCGATAGCCTGTATTAGGATTCTGCCAACTAACTTGGCGGCCTGATTGCAGGGAGTTGCTCAGGTAGTGTTGGTCTTGTATGTCCCATTGAGCGCCAATTTGACTACCAATGTACTGGCCTAATAGCGTACCTGCGATAGTTGCTGCCACTTTACCATCGCCTTTGCCAAATTGGTGACCCGCAACACCCCCCAATACTGAACCAACCATAGCGCCTGTTTGTGCGTTAGTTGTGCCTGTGCAGCCGGTTAGCATCAGTGTGGAGGCCAGCAATGCAGCAAAAACCGGGTAAGCAAATTTTTTAGTCATTAGGAAAACTCCTTGATATATTTTGTTTCTTTCAATGTAAAACCGGTACGGCTGATCTGGCTAATACCAGACAACCGAGCAGACTATCCGTGTTCTTAGACGTGGTGGCAAGTATAAAGTTCGTCTAGTTACTTTATTATTTCTGCTCAAAGCTAAAAATATGTTGTGACTCTTGCTTAGGCCGAATAGTTACTTCGGCTTCTTCCAAGTCATTACCCAAGGTCGCTCTAATCCGAAACTGACCTGTGGGTAGTTGCTCCTTGACTTCATCCAGCATGACATATCTGGATATGAATTCATCATTTTGAGCATAAATGGCATAGCTCGCAGGTATCGGTTTGCCTTGTTTATTCGTCGCACTGACTTTCAGTTGACCTATTGGGCCAACATCAAAGGTATGTGGCACATTCTCACCGGAGTGAATTGTCAAGGTTTTTGCTGCTGAGTAATTTTTCCAGACCACTTTAACGCGGTAAGTACCTGGTTTTAAATATTCTTTGACATGCCGCCGTGCTGTAAAATTAGCAACAATCAGTCCATTCATGTCATAGACAAAGTAATTTGCCAACAACGCTCCACTCGCTATATCGTTGGCTTTTAAGGAAAGCTCCACGCTGCCTGGAATATTTTCATCCATCATTCTGCTACTAGGAGGTGCATTGGGGCGAGACAGTGTTGTTTGTACGGCTGGCGCTTTGGCACTGGCGAGCAGTGTTTGTAAACGCTTTTTATCTTCAGCAAAAACAAATGCGCCTCGGCCATTTTCGGCAATACATTCTAGTTGTGCCTCTTTACTTTCCTGAAAGCCCATGACATCAATTTGTAGGCTAGGGTTTTCCTCAATCAACTGGGCAGCCGTTGCACAAGGGTCGCGCTCACAGCTTTCCTCTCCGTCACTGACGAGTAATATACGTGAATGAGGACGATCTTTTAGACGGGCGGCAGCGGCTTCCAGCGCAGAGGCAATGGGGGAGCGGCCAAAGGGTTTGATTTTGTAGACTTGTTTGATCATGGTCTTTTGATCATAATCTTCCGGCTTGCTGACCAAGGTGATGTCAGTACAGCCTTGCCTTTTGCGTCGATTGCCATAGACCAGTAAGCCAAATTCAATGCTATCATCGGCTGCTTCTAAAACGTCCTTGAGGCTTTCTCGCGCAGTCACGATCTTATTGATGCCATCGACTTGTGCCCACATGCTGTTTGAACCATCCAGTACAATCATAGTTGCTTGGCGGTTTTTGCTGGTATCGTTATTTTCTGGGGCGGTATTTTCCTGAGCCTGTGTGGGTAATGCCAACAGTAAGCTACAGGCTAGACTCAATTTCAGAAAGCTTAAGTTTAAGTGCCGAATTAGGATGTTTTTCATTATGAATTGCGTCTTAATTGGGGGTGTGGAAATAAGTTTTAAGGTTAGCACCAACGCTTGTGTTAGAACAACAATGAACAGCAATCGAGGTGAGTTTTCATAATTTAGCCCTGCTGTGCAAACAGAGCCGATAGATGGTTTAACATCGCTTAATAAAACCGACGAACGTTTAAAAAAATAAGAAAAAGCTAGCTTTTCATCCGTTCAAATATGGAATACTCTATAAATTGGACTATGCTCAAAGTTCTAAATTTTATTTTATTTATACTATTAATTGAGGAGTAATCAAATGTCCACACAAGATGCCTATGCCCCACCGCGTTCTACTGTACGTGATGTGAGTGGCGGTGCTGGCTTGACTTCAGATCGAGTGATAAATGCTTTGCGTAAAACCCGCCCGTGGGTGTTGTTAATCGCTATTTTGGGCTTTATTTTCACTGCTTTAATGGTTTTATCTGGCGTTTCCATGCTATTAGGTGGTGGCTCGATAGGTATGTCGAGTAGCATGCCTGAGGAGATGATGGGTGGCGGCTTCATGGTGGCTATGGGGGTTTTTTACCTAATTTTTGCAGTGGTCTATTTCTTCTTGTCTCTGTATTTACTGCGTTACGCGGGGGCTATCAAGCGTGCAGTTAATAGCCTGAATATAGCTGACGTAGAGTCCGCAGTGGAAAATCAAGCCAGTTTCTGGAAGTTGGCCGGTATTTTGACGCTATTGAGTATTATCCTTGGTATCTTGGTGATGGTGGTCGGTATCGTTAGTGCGGTTTGGTTAGGCGCTAACAGTGGCGGCCTCTAGGCTTTAGGAGTAGCCTCAGGCAAGTGGTGGCAGGTATGTATCTCGGATGCTCTGCTACCTCTCAGGAGAAACTGCTTGCATGTTACCTGTTTATAAATAAAAATTATAATATGTATGGGGCTTGATACAGGCTTGTATGTTGAAATAGTGATTCACTCCTTAGACTGTATTTCTGCCAAATAAAATCATAATAATAAAGCGTTTCTATCAATTATGTTGGCAAATGCCTCAAAACCTTCCAATCAACTATTTGGTGAACGGTTGTTATTAGCAGGAAAGATTAAACCGGCTGATCTTGACCGTGCTTTGCGTGCCCAGGCTGAAATTCGACAGCCTTTGGGTAGTGTGTTGGTGCGCTTAGGCTTGCTGACAGAGCAGGAAGTCGCTGTTGTGCTTTCCCGCCATTTGGGCATTCCTCTAGCCATTACCCGAGACTACCCGACAGAAGCTGTGCCTGATATTGCCATAGCAGTTAACTATTTGCGCAACAACAATATTCTTCCCTTGTATGAAGAAGATGGCATCTTGACGGTGGCTATGGCTGATCCGGAGGATGCGCTGGCTATTCAGGCAATGGAAATGGCCTCTGGTAAAAAGATCCGAGCTTTACTGGGACTGCCTTCTGAAATACAAGCGAATAGCGAGCGCTTATATAGCAATGCGAATAGCGAAAAAGGTGACGAAGAGTTCGAAATCAGTAGTCGTGATGACAATTTGGATGATATTGAGCACCTCAAAGATATGGCGAGTGAAGCACCGGTTATCCGAATTGTTAATCAGATTATGACGCAAGCCATGAGTAAGCGTGCCTCTGATATTCATATTGAGCCTTTTGAAAGTGTGCTGAAGGTACGCTATCGCATTGATGGTGTGATTCATGAGGTTGAATCGCCACCTGCACAAATGACAGCAGCTATCTTGTCGCGTATTAAGTTAATGGCACGTCTGAATATAGCGGAGCGTCGCTTGCCTCAGGATGGGCGTATCCAACTGAAGGCACAAGGGAAGGAAATCGATATGCGTGTTTCTACTGTGCCGACAATGCACGGCGAAAGCGTGGTCATGCGTTTACTGGATAAAAATAGTGTTAATTTGGATTTAGCGGCACTTGGGTTTTCGACAGAGAATTTTGAGCGCTTGCAACGCGAATTAGCACAGCCGCATGGCGTTATCTTGGTTACCGGACCAACAGGCTCAGGTAAAACGACAACCTTGTATTCGGCATTGACACAAATGAATACACCGGAAAACAAGATCCTGACAGTCGAAGATCCGGTGGAATATGAGCTGGAAGGTATTAATCAAATTCAGGCTAATCCCAAAATTGGTTTAACCTTTTCAGATGCCTTACGCTCTATTGTGCGTCAAGACCCTGATATTATTATGATTGGTGAGATGCGTGATGTGGAAACAGCCCGTATTGCTATCCAATCTGCCCTGACCGGCCATCTGGTGCTTTCTACCATCCATACGAATGATGCCGCTAGCGGTGTGACCCGTTTGCTAGACATGGGCATTGAAGATTATCTAATAACTTCAACCGTGAATTGTATTTTGGCACAGCGTTTAGTGCGTAGGCTTTGCCCGCAATGCCGTGAATCACAAGCTGTATTGCCCGAAATTGAGCAAGAGTTGGGCTTGCGCCAATACCAGCCAGAAGGTGATTTACGAGTTTGGCATGCTAAAGGTTGTCAAGCGTGTGCTTACACCGGCTATAAAGGTCGTAGCGCTATTCATGAGGTGCTGGTGATGGACGATAGTTTGCGTCGCTTGGTACTTAAACATGAAGATGCTGGTGTTATTCAGGAGCAGGCACGTCAAAGCGGTATGCGTACTATGTATGAAGATGGTTTGCTGAAAGCTTTGAAGGGAACCACTACGCTGGAGGAAGTATTACGCGTTGCTGAGGAAACACCCAATGGCGCTGTTTGATTATAAAGCAATTACAGCGGTCGGTGTGAGTAAAGAGGGTAGCTTGGAAGCTGGCAATGAAGCGCAAGCGATTGAGGCTTTACACGCACAGGGATTGATTCCCTTGCAGCTTGTACCGGCTAAAGCAGGTAAGGCAGTTAAATCTGGCAACAAGCAATCTGCACCTTCTTTATTCAGCAGAAACAAGGTGAGTCAGACCGATATTGTTGCGTTTACTCAGCAGTTGTCGTCCATGCTCAAAGCTGGTTTACCTCTGGATCGTGCTTTAGGTATTCAGTTAGAAATTACCAGTAGCCCAGCCATGGATGCAATGTTACGTGAGATTCAGTCGCAAGTGCGTAGCGGTATTCATTTTGCCGATGCTTTAGAGAATAGCGGCCAGTTTAATCGCTTTTATATCAATATGGTTAGGGCAGGCGAAGCGAGTGGCTCGATTGATGATGCTCTGGCGCGCTTGGTGGAATACATGCTGCGTGCCAAAGAACTGCGCAGTATTGTTATTTCTGCCTTGATTTATCCCAGCATACTGTTTGTGGTTGCCGTGCTGTCTATTATTGCTTTGCTTTGTATTCACGAATGAGCAAGCACGCATGTGGTTAGATCGTTCTGTATTGCGCTGGCCAGTGGTGGGCGATTTGATTAGTAAGGTCGAAATGGCGCGTTTTTCGCGTAGCTTAGGTACTTTGCTCAATAATGGTGTGCCTTTATTAGGTTCTCTGCAAATTGTTAAAAACACGATGGGAAACCGCATGATGGCACTTTCTGTGGGGGAAGCTGCTGACAGCCTTAAGCAAGGGGAAAGTCTGACGCGAACCTTGCAGACAAAAGGTGTTTTTCCATCCTATGCCTTACATATGCTCCGCGTTGGGGAAGAGACAGGCAGTATGGAAAAGTTGCTGCATGATGTGGCTGACATTTACGACGATGAAGTGAAAACCTCGGTCAGCCAAATGCTAGCCTTGTTGGAACCCTTACTCATTTTACTGATGGCTACCGCTATTTTGGTCATTATTGGGGCGGTATTATTACCGATGATCAATATGGCTGATTTGGTTCAATAATTTATCTGGTTGTTATGATTAATAATAATTTATACAAGGAGTTAAACATGAGAAACAGCCGCAAACCCCAAGCTGACACGACTGCCAAGCAGTGTGGTTTCAGTTTGATTGAATTAATGATTGTTCTGGTTATTTTGGGTCTGATTGCGGGCATTGTTGGCCCCAAAGCGATGAGCTACCTTGGTAAAGGCAAGAGTCAATCTGCTAAGGTGCAAGTTGAGAATATCAGTGCTGCATTAGATATGTATCGTCTGGAAGTGGGTAATTATCCCACGACTTCTGAAGGTCTGAAAGCTTTGGTCAGTGCGCCAGGTGGTGCGCGTAATTGGAATGGGCCTTATTTGAAAAAGGGTGTGCCATTAGACCCTTGGAATAATGAGTATCAATACAAGCGCCCGGGGAGCAATGGTCAACCGTATGATCTGGTGTCTTTTGGGGCAGATGGTAGTGCGGGTGGTGATGGTGAAGAGGCTGATATTTCTCTGTGGTGAGCATAAGTCAGGGGCATAATTAGCATGCGCAGTAAAACACAGGGTTTTAGTTTGCTGGAGGTGATACTGGTATTAGTGATTGCTGGTTTAATGATGGGCGTCGCGGCTAGTTCATTATCTGAAGGGCCTGTGTTACGTAAAAATAGCCGCGAAGTGGCGACCAGCTTGCGCCATGCGCGTAGCCTTGCCATTTTGCGGCAAAAAGAAATTCTCTGGTCTATGGATACCCAGACAGGCCATTTTGGTTTGCCCAATGAAGGTGAAAAGCGAGCACTGCATGAGGGTATTGTTGCCAAAATCAATACGGCTCGTTCTGAAGTGAGCTCTGCAAGCCGTGCCAATATTCGTTTTTTTCCTGATGGTAGCTCGACTGGTGGTTCGGTAGATCTGATAGATGGGCAGCAAAGCTATACTGTCAATGTGGAGTGGATCAGTGGTCGGGTCAGCTTACTCTAATGACGCTAAGGTTTCGCGGCGATCTTCCAGTGGTTTTACACTGCTGGAAATACTGGTGGCTTTTGTCATGATGGCCTTAGTGATAGGTACATTGCTGCGTTTATACGGTACGGCGATGCGCAATGTGGCGCTGTCCAGTGAATACAGTTACGCCATACAAGTAGCAGAATCACGTTTAGAGTTGGTTGGCACCGCGATTCCTGTTGAAGAAGGCAGTAGCAGCGGTGAAGAAAAGGGCACAGGTTATCGTTGGGTCATTAGGATATCGCCCATTGAATTGGATGAGGAGCAAGAATTGTTATCACTTCCGATTCAGCCTTACCAAGTTGTGGTAACTGTTAGTTGGCCTAATGATAATGGCCAAGGCGAGTTTTCCTTATCTTCTTTGCGTTTTGGGGAGCGTACTTAAAGTGCGTATTAAGCAAAGTAAGAACCAGCAGGGTTTTACCTTGTTGGAAATGATGATTGCTTTTTCTCTCTTGGTGCTTTTATTTTTAGCGTTGTTTTCCAGTTTTAATACGGTAGCTCGGGGCTGGAATCTTGCAGATGAGCGTATGCTGGCCAGTAGTGATATACGCCTCATTAGCGAATTTCTACGCAGCCAGTTTAGCCAAATGATGGTAGTACGCATTCAGGGTGAAAATGCTACACAGGTTTATGCTTTTGAGGGCGATGATCGTTATTTGCGCTATGCTGCACCTTTGCAACCTTTGCAATATCAGGGGGGCATTTATCTCATTGAGTTGGCTATAGCCTTAGAGGGTAATGAACGTAAATTGGAAATGCGTTTTGCACCTTATCGGCCTGATATGACTTGGGAAGATGCTTTTGAGGATGTAGAACCTGTGCCGGTTTACAGCGGTTTGCGCTCGGCTCGCTTTGAGTATTTTGCTGCTGAGTCTATTGAAGATGACCCGAGGTGGCAAGAAGACTGGTTGGAGAAGCCCGTTTATCCTTTATTGCTGAAATTGGTTATTGAAGGCAATGAGCAGCAAGGTGCTTGGCCGGAGTTATTGATAGATCTTCCGCAGGTGGATGAGTATGTCAATACAGGTTAATACCGAACGCAGGCAGCAGGGCGTTGCGCTGATTATGGTCTTATGGATGATTATCGTCATGATGTCACTGGCGGCTACTTTGCTCTATGCGGTCAAGACAGAAACCAGTTTGGTCAACCATGCGCGACAAGTAGCTCAAGCGCGTGCTTTTGCCGATGCGGCTGCCCATTATACCATTATGCAATTATTCCTCCCTACCGATAAGCGCCAGATCCGTTTGGGTGGGACAGCTAATCAATGGCATTATGCGGGTTATCAAGCGGATATTCGTATCGTTGGTGAAAATGGTTTGATTGATATTAACCGTACCAATCGGGAGCTATTACGTAGGGTTTTAGAGGCTATTGGTGTAGTTGATGAGGCTGCTGAAACCTTATTGGATCGAATTGAGGATTTTCGTGATTCAGACGATCTTAAGCGAATGAATGGCGCTGAAGATAAGGATTATGAGCAGGAAGGTTTGCAATATGGCGCTAAAGATGCAGGCTTACAGCGCATAGAAGAGTTACAGCAAGTTTTAGGAATGACACCAGATATTTATCAGCTATTGTCGCGTTATTTATCGGTGCATTCTTTTAGCAGTGGCTTAAATCCTTTGGTAGCACCGCGTCATGTGTTAATGGTATTGGCAGAGGGTGATCAAGCTTTGGTGGACGATTACTTACGTGCCAGAGAAGAAGCTGAGGGTGCTTGGGTGCAGCCACCCTTTGGTGGGAACTTTATTGATACCACTCAAACGCCTGTATTCCGTATGCAGTTTACGATTAAGCCTGAAGGTGAAACGGATGAGTATGCCTATTTTGAAGAGCGTGCAGTTCGTTTATTGCCTGGGCGCAAACCACCGTTTATTACCTATTTTCGGAGTCAGAAGCCTGTAGCCAAGCGCTTTGAATAGCTTCGCCCAATTGTTTGAATTCCTGTTCCCGCGCACTGCCACGTCGCCATGCCAATCCTATTTCGCGGTAACTTTGTTCCTCAATTGGCCAGAGCTTGACTTGAGTTCCCGTCAGTAAAGATGAGCCGATGACCATTTCAGGCAAGTAAGATAACCCTAAGTCTGCATCCAGCATTTGTACCAAGGTCAGTAAGCTGCTGGCTGCAAAGCGGCTAACCTTTTCCATATCTTTTAGATGGCAGGCAGAAAGCGTATGATCTCGCAAGCAGTGGCCATCTTCCAGCAGTAAAATGCTTTCGGGTTTTAGTTGCTCGAAGTCATAGTGCCTCGGGTCAACGTGTTCGGATTCTTCTCGGCAGGCTAAGTAAAAATTATCATGAAATAAGGGCAATACTTCGACATTACGCAATACATAAGGCATGGCAAGCACTATCAAATCTAACTCGCCGTCCATAAGTTTATGGTAAATGCGTTGTGTAATCTCTTCTGTTAAGAAAAGCTTTAAGCGAGGGAAGGTTTCCCGTAATTTGGGTAGGATGGCGGGCAATAAAAAAGGTGCGATGGTGGGGATAATACCAATGCGTAACTCGCCTGTAAGTGGCTGTTGATTGCTGCGTGCCAGTTCAACCAGCCCTTCGATGTCACGCAAACAACGTCTAGTCTCGGCAGCTAATTGGCGGCCAATATGGGTTACCGTAACGTTTTTATTGGTACGGTCTACCAGTTGAACTTCGAGTGTGGATTCCAGTTCACGAATGGCGGTACTGAAGGCTGATTGGGATACAAAACAAGCTTCGGCAGCTCGCCCAAAGTGTTCATAAGTCTCCAGTGCTACAAAGTAACGCAGTTGCTTAATGGTAGGTAGGTTCATAATGGGGTATCCGTGGCAATACTCATTTTTTCAGCGACCGGGTAAAATGCAGCGGTCCGCCCCGGAAAGGTGCAAATCCTGTGGCGAGTACAACGGCTGCATCTAATAAGTCCGCTTCTTCTACTATACCCTGTTCAAGGCAAAGTGCCGCTTCTTCGGCCATTTGCCCTACCAGTTTTTCTTGCAGTGCTGCAATACTACCCTCCCAGACCGCTCGCTCGGGTTTTAGCATACGTCCATTACGATAGCGATAAAACCCCGAGCCTGATTTTTTTCCAAACTTGCCACTGTTCAGTGTGTTGATCAGCAATTCTGGTAATTGTAATTGAGAGGTTTTGGTGAGTAATTCCCCTACTTGGCGGCAGTAATCAAGCCCTATTGCATCGGCTAGTTCCAGTGGGCCGAGTGGCATGCCAAAGTCACGTGCTGCTTTATCCAGTACGGTATGTGGAACTTGTTGCTGATGCAGGTGTATGCCTTGCAGTATATAGGCAAATAAGATGCGATTGACTATATAGCCCGGACTATTTTCTACAGGGAGTGCGACCTTTTTTATCTGTGCGGCAAACGCATAAGCTTGTTGCAATATTTGCGGATGTGTTGTGCCAGGAATATGGCCGATCTCCAGCAGTTCACTGTGTTGCAAAGGATAAAAGAAGTGCATCCCGACTAGTCGCTGTGGATTGAGCATAACTGCTGCAATTTTTTCCAGTGGCAAGCAGGAGGTTGCACTAAGCAGTAAACAAGTTGGTTTGGCTTGTTCTTCCAGATGGGCGAATAATTCTTGTTTATCAGCGAGTTTATCTGGAATGGCTTCAATAATAAGATCTGCTTGACGCAGTAAAGCGTCTTGCGGCTCTGTTTGAATATGAATATTTGCTTTGAGTAGTCGATGGGCGGGCGTGTCTGGCAGTTGTTGCAAGTGGTTTACAAATTGTTTCAGAACTTTGGCTTGCTTATCTTGCAAGCTGACCTTTATATTATGTTGAGCACAGTAGCGTGCTATTTCACAGCCTATGACACCTGCCCCAATAATGTGTACGTGATGTGCCTGAAATAAGGATTTATCTGACAGTTGTCTCAATTGTTTGCGTTTGAGAAACAGGCGAATCAGATTTTGCGTGCTATCGGTTTGTATTAATGTTTGTATGGCTTCAGCGGCTTTTGCAGCGTCAGGGTGCTGACCTTTTTTTTGCCATAGCTGAAGCAGACTGTATGATCCAGGGTGTGTTAGTTCAGTCCATTGGCGGCTTCGTAAGTGTTGACGAAAGTGTATTGCAAATACAGTGCGCACCAAGTCCAAGTTTAATAGTTTTGCTGATAAGGCAGGTTTAGCGTGAGCAGGTTGTTGCTGGATATAATGCCTGGCGGCTGTTTTAAGTCTGTCAAGTGGACTTAAGGCATTAACAAGACCGTGTCTTAGTGCTGTAGTGGGAGAGCTTATGTCTCCCGTGAGTGCCATTTTCAGCGCATTAATGCCGCCTAGCTGTATGGCTTGGTTTAAACCATACAAGGTGGGGTGTAATCCTAGCTTGGTTTCAGTAAAACCTAATACTGTTTCTGGCGAATCGGCTGCAATTCTGTATTGAAAGCTGAGTGCGAACTCAAGTCCCGCTGCCAGACAGTTGCCAGTGATTAGAACAACGCTGGGAATGGTGAGCGCTTTAAACTTTTGAAATAACTGCTGAGCACGCTGGATAAAAGCAACGGTTTGCTTATTTTGATTCAGCTTTTGTAATAGCGCTAAATCAATGCCTGCCATGAAATGATAAGGCTTGCTGGAGTAAACCACTAAGCCAGTAGGTTCTGTTGCGATAATCTGCTGGTAGACTTGCTCCAACTCGTCTAATAGTTCAAGCGTCAATAAATTAAGTTTTTTATTACGAACATTGACAGCCAACCAGAAAATACGCTGCTCGTCGATGTTTGTATGCAAGTGTTGGTAAGTTTTCATACGCATAATGACTGGCCAGCACAGCAGTCAATTACCGTTGCTCCCCTAAGTATTAATGTGTAGCCCAGTTATCTATTTTTCCGATTGATCTTACCGTAACTGGCGATGGCTGTCAGTATTTAGCCAAAAAATGATGGCAGTAGACGTTTGTGTAAAGGTAACACCAAGCTTTCTTGCGTTTATCCTGAATTATCATGAGCTTATGGGTTTATTCAGAGCGGACTAATTATTTTCGGCTTCACGACAAAGATTACTGATTTCTGTTGCCGTGTCTTTTAGGTCAGTGTTTTGTGCAACTTCCGCTGCTTCTGTCATGGCGGCACAGACAAAATTTGTATCTTCTGGATCAGCCAACACAGCTAGTCGTAAAATGTATGCCTGTTTATCACCAAATACTGTGGGTAGTTGTTTAGCAAAAGGGCTGAGTATTTGTGTGGCTTCCCTTAATAAAGGCTTGGCTTTGTTGGGTAATCCCCAGTGAAGATAGGCTAAGCCAAAAGCTCCTAATGTATTTGCGACATCAGGTAAGTAGACGTGCGGGTTATCCTTTGCCAGCTTTCGGTAATTGTCCAGTGCCTCCTTATAGAGAGTTTCAGCTTCCACTTGTCGCCGTGCTTCATCTGCAATAAGAGTGGCCATATTATTCAGTGTCATTGCGACATCAGGCAAGTAGACGTGCGGGTTATCCTTTGCTAGTTTTCGGTAATGGTTCAGTGCCTCCTTATAGAGTGATTCAGCTTCCCCTCGTCGCGGTGCTTCATCTGCAATAAGAGCGGCCATATTATTCAGAGTTGCTGCGATATCAGGCAAGTAGATGTGCGGGTTATCCTTTGCCAGCTTTCGCCTGATGGTGAGTGCTTCTTTATAGAGAGTTTCAGCTTCCCCGCGTCGCTGTGCTTCAGCTTGAACAAGGATGGCCATATTATTCAGAGTTGTTGCGACGTTGGGTAAGTAGACGTACGGGTTATCCTTTGTCAGCTTTCGCCTGATGGTGAGTGCCTCTTTATAGAGAGTTTCAGCTTCCCGTCGTCGCTGTGCTTCGTCTGAAATAAGGAGCGCCAGATTATTCAGTATCCCTGCGACGTTGGGTAAGTGGACTTGTGGGTTATTCTTTGCCAGCTTACGGTAATGGTTCAGTGCCTCTTTATAGAGAGTTTCAGCTTCCCGTCGTCGCTGTGCTTCACCTCCAATAAGGATGGCCATATTATTCAGAGTTGTTGCGACATAGGGTAAATAGACGTGCGGGTTATTCTTTGCCAGCTTACGGTAATGGTTCAGTGCCTCTTTATAGAGAGTTTCAGCTTCCCGTCGTCGCTGTGCTTCGTCTGAAATAAGGAGCGCCAGATTATTCAGTATCCCTGCGACGTTGGGCAAGTAGACTTGCGGGTTATCCTGTGCCAACTCTCGCCTGATGGCGAGTGCTTCGTTATAGAGTATTTCAGCTTCCCCGCGTCGCTGCGCTTCACCTTTAACAAGGTTGGCCAGATTGTTCAGCGTCATTGCGACATCAGACAAGTAGACTTGCGGGTTGTGCTTTGCCAGCTTTCGGTAATTGTCCAGTGCTTCGTTATAGAGTTTTTCCGCTTCCCCTCGTCGCTGTGCTTCATCTCCAACAAGGATGGCCATATTATTCAGAGTTGTTGCGACATCAGGTAAGTAGACGTGCGGGTTATGTTTTGCCAGCTCTCGCCTGATGGTGAGTGCTTCGTTATAAAGTTTTTCAGCCTCGCCTTGTCGCGGTGCTTCATCTTCAACAAGAACAGCCAGATTATTCAGTAGAATGCTCAGCTTGCTAAGTTGCTCTTCTTCGAGCGGTTTAGTCTTTCTAAAACTGTCAATTAGCTTGCTGTAAACATCCTCAGCTTGTCGGCGTTGGTTCTGCTCTTGTGATAATCGGGCATACTGAAAAGCATAATCAAAGTTATTTGGGCGATGCTTATAGGCTTTTTCAAACTCCTGTAAAGCCAGTATTGGTTGGAAGTTCAGTTCATAGGCACTGCCTGCATTGAAACGGTCGCGTGCGGCCAGATCAATATCCTGTTCACGCTTTTCCTTTAAAGTGCTGATGCGCTCATCAATTTTTTCAGCATTTTCTTCCCGTTCCTGAGCAGACTTTTTGTATAACTCAGCCGCATCTTCAAACTTCCCCTTTTCCAATGCTTCTTTTGCATATTTGAACAGAATATTATCCGGTTCTTTCAGCAAACCCTCCTCAATACGGGCGGCTAATTCATGGTAGCGTTTCATCCAATCCTTGATTTGTTGTTGTAAATCGGCGATTAGCTCCTGAGTGCCTTCTGTTGTGCTGAGTAGCTTCAATTGCTCTTGAAAATAGTCATCCAGTCTTTTTTGCAGAGTATCCAGGGCGGGTTGAGGGATGTTTGTGTTGTTACAGGTCAATGTAACCTGATTGTTGTCCCCCGAAATAATTGTGTTGCAATCGCCTTCGATAATATTATCCATGAGTGCCAGAGCATTGACTGGAACCAGTAACAACAAACCCAATAAAATATAGCCAGCTCTCATTTCTCCGCCTCCTTATTAATAACTTGATTGCCATCACCAGTAATGATGTTGTTGGAGTTGCCATGTATTTCATTGTTGGGTGCTGTCCATAGTACAAATAACCCCGTGATTATCGCTCCCAATAATACAAATACTCCGCCAATCAATGCGGCTTTCATGGTGTCACTCATCGCCTCTCTCCCTTGAGTTTGTGCCGGGTTATCTGTCCGGGTTGGTTTGTTGTTAATTGGCTTGTTTGGCTGATTTTCATTCGGTTTCAGTTTAACCCGTTCTCCCACATCAGGTTTAGCCACCGCCGCCTGCCCGGTCAGATAACGATAAAGTCCTTCATAATCCGTATTTACCTTAAATGCACCAAACCCTTTCAGCGGTAGCGGCACATTGTCAAAATTCCCGTCATCCGGTAGCACAGGCACAAATTTGGTATTCCGGTAATAAGCGTCATAAAGCGTCTGCGAAATCACCACGCCTTCAAAGGTCACACCGCGTCCACCATTGTCATCAAGGCCGCGATAACGCTTCAGGTATCGGGGTGTACAAACCACTAATACAAAATCAGCATGCTCGATCTGGGTTTCCATCCAGCGTTGCCAGCCTTCCGCTGGAAAGCCGTTGATATACTGATCAATCGTGCAGTCCAGTCCCTCACGGCATAAGCGGTCAGCCAGTGCGAGTATGGATGCTTTATGTTGCTCGGAGTCATGGCTGTAACTGATGAAAACCTTAGGAGAGTCTGATAGCACGGGGTTCCTCCTGTTTGGGTGATGTTTTAGCCGATTGTACTGTTAATATGGTGATTTTGACCAGTAATATGCTGTTTTAACAAAAGGTTTCGTGAATATCTTTTTTCGAGAGTTAACCGCTGCTACCGCATATTTTCCCGTCCCATTCCAAAGCCCATATTTCCAGTTTGTGAATACTCCCTCGTCTGATTAATCTCATCAGGCTTATGTTAGTTATTGTTGCTATTGCGCTAATGTTTTGAATAAAACTTTAGAGTTACGCTTGTAGTTGTATAATTGTCTCTTGTTGGCAGGTAAATTATCGATACCTGTTTCCACAAAGCCGCGCTCACGGAACCAGTCTGTCGTTTGGGTGGTGAGCACCATGAGTATGGTCTTGCCTTGCGCTTTAGCTAATTTGGCTATGGCATTGAGTAGTTGTTCGCCACGATGAGCCGTGCGGTAATGAGCATGAACAGCCAGACAAGCCAATTCACTAATCTGTGGATCATCTGTGGCATACAAGGCAGCACAAGCAATGATTTGTTGATCGCGCTCCACTACTTGGAAATTGCTGATTTCCAGCTCTAACTGTTCCCGCGAGCGTTTAACCAATGTGCCACTGTGTTCTAACGGGCGAATGATTTCAAGAATACCGCTAATATCTTCTACAGTCGCTTGGCGAATGCTTTCAAATGGATTGGCTGAGATCATGCAGCCCACGCCGTCACGGGTGTATAACTCCAGTAATAAAGCACCCTCAAGATGAGCCTCTAATAAATGCACTCGTTCTACCTTATGTTGCAAAGCGTCGATCATCGTGGGAAGTAGTGCATGTGCATTTGGGTATTGTCGAGCTTCTTCCAGCGTAAGCTCTGTGGGTAAATTCAAAGGAGTATGAGATAAGAATAAAACTTTGTCAGCTTGTAAAGCTTGTGCAGTTTCTACGGTTAGCTGTTCATAGCGTAAATTGTAAGCTTCTCCACTAGGGGAGTAACCCAAGGGAGATAATAATACTACATTGCGATTTTCTAATTGCAGGCGAATGGCTTGATGATTAATCCGGCGAATCTGGCCGGTGTAGCCATAGTCTATGCCATCCAAAATGCCTACCGGGCGTGCAGTCACAAAATTACCAGAAATAATATGCTGTCCAGCCACTGTATTCATGCGTTGGCTAAGCGCATAAGCAAGGGTGTTTTCTATTTGAATACGTACAAAGCCACAAGCTTCTTTCGCCGCTTGTAATGTGACTGAGTCGGTAATGCGTAAATCATGATGATAGTGAATCGGATGTTGTAATGTTTGCAAGCGATTATCAATCTGAGGACGTGTGCCGTGTACCAGAATAACACGCACGCCCAAAGTCACAATAATGGCTATATCTTGCAGAATACGGCGAAAATTAGCTTGTTCCAGCACTTCACCCGGCATGGCAATAACAAACACGCGCTCACGGTGTTGGCGAATATACGGACTGGCCTCACGAAAAAAATCAACGCTGTTACCAGCAGGTATATCCCGCTGACTGACTGGGGGGCTGGGCTTTGGTTCTGGCATAGGTTTGTTGGTTTAGGGTTTAATCAGCCGTGAAGGCATTTTGTATCCATTGAGGTTCTGTATTCGTGTCCAGCGCAATGACATCAAAGCGTGCGGGAAGATTAGTGGGGTGGCACAGCAGATAATGTTGTGCGGTACGGATTATACGCTGTTGTTTACGCCAGTCTATACTACCCAATGCGCCACCAAATTGTTGATGGCGGCGGTAGCGTACTTCCACAAAAATCAAGTGCGTCTGGTCTTTGCAGATAATGTCAATCTCACCGCTGCGTAATTGATAATTACGTTGTAGGATAAGCAAACCTTGAGCCTGTAAAAATTCACAGGCTTGGTCTTCCGCTTGTTGTCCGCGCAGGCGAGTTGTTGTCACTTTTACGCTTATTCCAAGGGTGTAGGCACGCCATTAATAAAGGTTGCCAGATTCAGGCGGCGCTGAATGCTGTGATTAGGGCCCAAACGTATATCACCCGTTTTACCACGCAACTGTTGTCGTTGGGCTAGTGCGGGTAATTGGGCTGCAATCATGGCTGCATCAGCACCCATCGCATACAAACGAGGAAATTTGAGCAGATTGAGACTGCCGTTCTTAATGCCTTCTAGTACTAGGGGGATTTCGGTATAAATAGTGCCATCAAGGTCGACATCTTTATTAGGTTCTGAACGACCTGAGAAAATATGAGAAGTCGCATATACGGGCAGCATGCCTGCTTGTGCTTGCAATAAAGGGCGCAAAAGACGTGCTTGAGTGGGTGATGCACCCAGAAATACCATGTTTGCTCCTCGGCCATTGGCTAATGCGGTTTGTACGTGCTGTAGATAAGTGCCCGCATCACGATTGGGATAATTAACCAAACTAATCACTTGACCACCGTGTGATTGATAAACTCTGATGAAGCTGTCAGCTAGTCGTTTACCCCAAGCCGAGTCCGGTACCATAACAATAGCCTGTCGCTGGCCTCGCGCTGTGGTTAATTCTGCTATTTGTTGAGCCTCATCTTCGGGTGATAAGCCAAACTGGAATAATGTAGGCGGTGAAGCGACTTCGGTATTGTAGTTAAGGGTTAAAATAGGCACGCTTAAAGCTTGTGGGTTACGTAACAATACGGCTAAAGCTTCTTTGTCCAAAGGGCCTACAACAATATTAGCACCATCCGCGACCGCTTGTTGGTATTGTTGTAAAGCATTATTGGCACTCACACTATAAAGTTTGGTGCGACCACCTTGACTGGCTTGAACCTCTTGAATGCCTTGATAAATTTCTGCGCTAACTGCGGCTAAAGGGCCTGATTGTGTGAGCAGTACAGCCATTTTATCACTGGCTTGTGGTAAGGCGATTGTTGTAGCAGCCATAGGCGGAGTTTGGATAGCAGCAAGGGGGGCGGATGGATAAGCTGAGCTGGTGTATTGTTGTTGTCCGCCATAATTAGGAATGGCAGTGCCGCCTAGCTGTATAGCACGGTTGCGCACCAATAAAACCTTATCACGTAAGCCGGGTGATAAGGGTGCTAATCCACGTGGTAGCAAGCCTAAGGCTTGATTAGCTTGTTTATTTTGTAAGGCGAGTAAGGCTTGAATGTATTGATAGCGAGCAAAAATTTCGCCTTGTAAACTCGCAGGTGGGATGCGTTGTAAATAACTGTTAGTTAAATGGTTTTCGCCTAAAGAGGCTGCTAGCTCAGCAGCTTGAAGAATGATGCGCTTACGTTGTGGTGACGCATAGGAAAAGGCTGAGCGATAATAAACATCAGCGGCTGCTTGTTTTTTGCCTTGCGCCAGCAGTTGATTGCCTAATTCTATGCTAGGCTTGACGACTGTTTTGGAAGGTACTGCTGGTGTTAATCGTGGAATAGATGAGGTGGAATTTGCGGGTGCTTGGGTACGTTTAGTTGGCCGTGGTAGTCTAGCAGTTTGTGTGCGAGTTTGGTGTTGAGCGGTATGTTGCTTAAAAGGGGCACGACGGCCTGAAGGGTGTTGGCCAAAATTCCAAGCTGGTCTTGCAGCTTGAGCTTCTGTTTCGACGGGTATTGCGTCCAGCGGGAGGTTATTGCCTACCGCCGCTTTTGGAATAACAGGAGCTGAGGGAGTGCAAGCATGTAATAAGCCCAGTAATGTAAGAATGATGAGTGGATAGAGTTGACGCAAGCCGCTGCTTCTCATGTTGTAATGTCCCGCAATTCAACGAAATTTAAAGGTAAGGCTTTAGCCCTGAATTAAGGATGAAGTCTGATTTTATCCTGATTAGTTATTAAGTTTTATGTCAGGCTGGCCGGTTTTTTTAAAAGGCTTATCATTATAAGTAATGTCCCTGCTTTTGAGTAGCTCACACAAGCGTCATTTAGAGTAATTTTATGACTTCTACCCTTTATATTGTTGCCACACCCATTGGTAATCTGGGCGATATGACTGCCCGTGCTATCCAGATTCTAAGTTCTGTAGAGAGAATCTACGCTGAAGATACACGCAATAGTCAGGGTTTATTGACGCATTTTGGTATAAAAAGCGCGTTAAGCAGTTTGCATGAGCATAATGAGCCAGCACGTATTGACAAGATTCTGGCTGAGCTGGAGCAGGGTCTGGATGTGGCTTTAATCAGTGATGCAGGCACGCCCTTGATTAGTGATCCTGGCTACCGTTTGGTCAAAGCGGTGAGCGCTGCCGGTTATCGAGTTGCTCCTATACCTGGTGCAAGTGCTTTGATTGCAGCTTTATCGGTGGCAGGCTTACCAAGTGATCGCTTTGTTTTTGAAGGATTTTTGCCTGCCAAACCGGCGGCGAGACGTGCTGCTTTAGAAAATTTGAAGCAAGAACAACGTACCTTGATATTTTATGAGTCTAGCCATCGCATTGCTGCTTTATTGGATGATGTGCTTATGGTTTTGGGTGGTGAGCGTGAAATCAGTTTGGCGCGTGAGCTAACAAAGCTTTATGAGCAAGTGTATCGTGGCAGTTGTGCTGCTTTACGTGAGCAAATGCTTAATGATGCTTATATGCAAAAAGGTGAGTTTGTGGTGATGCTGGCCGGCGCAGAAGCTCGGTCAACAGCCACTTCCGTAAGCTTGGAGCACGAAACCTTATTGAAGGTTTTGTTAGAAGAGGGCTTACCGATCAAGCAACTTGCCCGTATTGCAGCCCGGTTAACCGGACTGCCCAAGAATCATCTCTATCGTCAGGCCATGTCTTTATCAGCTTTAGACTCAGCAGGTGGTTCGTCCAAGCCTGATGCTGACTCAGCTTGATGAGTCGCTGCTAATAGCTGTTCTAGCTCGTCAGGCTCAGTTGCCTGTGAAGGATCATTGATGACCACCAGTTTATCTGGATCAAGTGCTTTGATTTGTGTAGCGGTTTCCAAAGGGATCAGACAGCGTTTGCCGTCCATAAACGTAATCGCTAGATTACCTGCTGCTAGTTCCGTTTGTTGGGCTGCGGTTACAAACACATATTTGACCGTTTCTCCCACCACAAAATTGTAGCGAATAGACGCATCTGCAATATTTTGCTGATGATTAGCAATCAGTTCACGAATAGCCTGACGGGTCTGTCGTTTCCGTTCAGCTTGTTCGCGGCGACGCTTTTCCTTTGCTTCGCGCTCTTGACGCTCCACTTGGTCGCGTTCACGGTAAAATTGCGCCAAATCAGAAGGCGGACGCGATTGACGCGGTTTGTCCGTTGCCGGGGCTGCTTGCTTAAGGGTTTTGTTAGCATTTTGCGGCATCTTCTGGGGGCGACGTTCACCCTTACTCATCGTTGATTTGCCGGGGCGGGCATTGGATGAGCGAGCTTGAGTGGCTTTGGCGCGTGCTTTTTCCTTTTGTTGCTGCTTTTCTTGCTCGGCTTGGGAAATTTGTTCCTGGCTAATCAGGCCGGCTTTGAGCAACTGTTCACTGAGCGAGTTTGACATTTTACGGATTAGCTTTGATCAGAGTGTATCGAGTTCGGCTTTAATAGCATTACTAATAGCTTTCATTTCACCTATACCATTAACACGTTTAAGTAAACCTTTTTTATCATAGTAATGAATGAGCGGGGCGGTATTAACTTCATAAACTTTTAGGCGGTTGCCAATCGTCTCTTCATTGTCATCCGCGCGATGATAAAGATGATTACTGCCACACGCATTACAGACGCCTTCCTGTGTCGGTGGTGAGTAATAGGTATTGTAAACAGCGCCACAGTCCTTGCAAGATAGGCGACCTGTTAAACGTTTTAGTAAAACATCAAAATCAACATCAATTAATAAGCCTGCTTGTAAGGGTTGGCCTATTTCTTCCAGTAAGGCATCCAAGCTTTCGGCTTGGCTTAGATTGCGTGGAAAGCCATCTAGTACAAAGCCATCGGCTGCATCGGCTTCTTGCAGGCGCTCACGAATCATGCCAAGTACAATGTCGTCTGATACGAGTTCGCCAGCATCCATGGCTTGTTTGGCTTTTAAGCCAAGTTCAGTACCCGTACTAACTGCTGCACGCAATAAGTCTCCCGTAGAAATTTGCGGGATATGATAAATTTTAGTAAGACGCTGTGCCTGAGTTCCTTTACCAGAACCCGGGGCGCCCAATAAGACGATCCGCATGTTTGTAGACTCCTTATCTGCTCCAATCTAAAGTTGTTTCCTTATACTCTAATTAAATGTTGCAGTGCAAGTTGGATTCAACAGCCGCTATAATAGCCTTATTTTAACCAAAGGTAGATCAGACATGAATATGGACAAAATTGCAGTAGGTAAAGATGTACCCGAGTCAGTCAATGTTATTATTGAGATTCCAGCGCAGTCTTCACCCGTAAAATACGAAGTAGACAAAGAAAGTGGAGCTTTATTGGTTGATCGTTTTATGTCTGCGCCGATGTTTTACCCTGCTAACTATGGTTTTGTACCCCATACTTTGTCAGATGATGGCGATCCTGTGGATGTGTTAGTGGTAACACCTGTACCGCTGGTTCACGCTTGTGTCATCCCGGCGCGCCCGGTTGGTGTTTTAAATATGTCGGATGAGGCGGGTCAAGATGCAAAAATAGTCGCTGTGCCTGCGGGCAAATTGTCACCTGAGTACAAGAACATTACTTCTTATACGCAATTGCCAGAATTATTAATTCAACAAATCCAGCACTTCTTCGAGCGCTATAAAGAACTAGAGCCTGGCAAATGGGTCAAAGTCGATGGTTGGGCGGATGCAGAGGCGGCTAAACAAGAGATTTTGGATAGTATTCGTCGCTATGAAGAAAAAGCCTGATTGGCATGGCACTTAAGATTGCCTGAGGTCAAAACATTTGCTGGGTTTCTGGTGATTAAGCACACAGATGCCCAGCAAGGGCTACAGTTGCTCTAAACGCTTATATTTAATTCTTACTGACATTAGTTCTTAAAATTAAATCTGTATATTAAGCCATTTTCTTCAAAATCAATTTTTGGCAGTAGCATGGGCGAGCGTCTTTCCATTAAAACCGAGCGCGACGAGCAGATTTTGTTTAATTCGCGCGCTATTGTGGCGGCTGTTATTGTGCTGTGTGCATTGCTGGCTATTGTGCTGCGCCTTTACTTTCTTCAAGTAAAAGATCACCAACACTATACGGCTTTATCTGAGAAAAACTATCAAAAACATATTCCTATTCCACCGACACGCGGGCAGATTTATGACCGCAATGGTGTGCTGCTTGCGGATAATAAGGCGCAATACGTATTGGAAGTCGTGCGCGACAATATTGAAGATCAGAATGGTGATGGCCGTAAAAGTATGGCTGATCTGGATGTTTTATTGGAACGGCTCAACCGCATTGTTCCATTAAGTGAAAAAGAAATTCGTATTTTTAAGCAGAAGGTCGGCAATCTCAGTCGCTATCAATCCACGCCTTTAAAAGAAAACATGAGTGATGATGAAGTGGCTATGTTTGCGGTCAATCAGCCTCGTTTTTCAGGTGTTTACCTTGTGCGGCGTATGCAGCGTTATTATCCCCTGCTGGAAATTGCTAGCCATGTCGTTGGTTATGTTGGACGTATTGACGAACGTGATTTAACACGGGTGGACGCTGATGAGTATGCCGGCAGTACCCATATTGGCAAGATCGGTATTGAGGCAGCGCATGAGGAGCGTTTACACGGTGTTACAGGTTATACCTTAGTACGGGTGGATGCTCACGGCCAGCATCAGGATATATTGGATAAAAAGAACCCAATTGCTGGTGAAAATCTGACCTTGGGTTTGGATATTCGTTTGCAGCTTAAAGCGGAGTCTTTATTAAAAGGGGAACGTGGTGCGATTGTTGCGATTGAGCCGCAGACGGGAGAAATTTTGGCTTTAGCCAGTGTGCCAACTTTTGATCCCAACTTATTCGTTGATGGTATCTCGCATAAAAATTACTCTAAATTGCGTGATGATCCTGATCGTCCTTTGTATAACCGTGCTTTGCAAGGTGCTTATCCACCAGGTTCAACGATTAAGCCAATGGTTGCAATGGCTGGTCTGCATGAAAAGGTGGTATGGGCGGGTAAAACGATTTATGACCCTGGCTTTTTCCAAATACCAGGCCACCGTCACCGCTACCGCGATTGGAAACGTTCAGGACATGGTATGGTTGATCTGAATCACGCCATTGCGGAGTCCTGTGATACTTATTTTTATGACCTTGCTTATCGTATGGGTATCGATAGATTCTCTGCTTATATGAAGCGTTTTGGTTTTGGTGAGCCGACGGGGGTTGACTTGCCTTCTGAGTCAGGCGGTTTAATGCCTACGCCGGCTTGGAAACAGCGCCGCCACAGCCAAAATTGGTATCCGGGTGATACGGTTAATATTGGTATCGGGCAGGGTTATTGGTTGGCAACGCCCTTACAGTTGGCGCATGCCACTTCAATCATTGCCATGCGTGGAAAACGCATTCGTCCACGTTTGTTGCGTGGCTATAGTGCGTCGAAAGATGCTCCTTTGATTACGTTGAAGCCGGAAGTTCTGGCGGATGTGTCTATGGAGGATAAGGCACATTGGAATTCAGTCGTAAATGGCATGATCAATGTTATGCACTCTACTTATGGTACAGCGCGTCGTGTCGGTAAGAAAGCACCTTACAAAATAGCCGGTAAAACGGGAACCGCACAGGTGTTTGGTTTGGCGCAAAACGCTCGTTATGATGCTTCTAAACTAGACAAGCGATTACATGATCATGCTTTATTTGTTGGTTTTGCGCCTGCTGAAGCACCGCGAATTGCAGTTGCAGTCATTGTTGAAAATGGTGGCGGTGGTAGTTCAACCGCCGCGCCATTGGCTCGTAAAATAATGGATGCTTATTTACTGGAAAAATATAATGACGAAGAGTCTGAGGCAGAAGCTGGCGCTACGCGGCGGAGTGGGGGGATTGATCGGTGATTAGTGGTTTGCTGCCACCTTCTGTAGTACGCATGGTACAGCGTATTGATCCTGTATTATTGGCTGCTTTGTCTTTGCTGATTTTTTGGGGGGGCGTCACACTTTATAGTGCTGGGGATGAGAGTAATTCCTTATTATTCCGCCAAGGTATTAACTTTGCAGTGGGTGTGCTGGCCATGTTGATATTCTCCCAAGTTCGTAGCAAGACCTTGAGGCAGTTTGCCGTATGGATATATGGTGCAGGTGTTTTTCTGCTGATTTTGGTGTTGTTGGTTGGGGTTACCAAAAAAGGTGCTCAACGTTGGTTGTATGTCGGCATTGATTTCCAACCCTCTGAAGTGATGAAGTTGGCTGTGCCTATGATGGTGGCTTATTTCTTTTCAGATCGTTCCTTGCCTCCTAAATTTACCGATATTTTACTGGCACTCGTGATTGTGATGTTGCCAGCGGTTTTTATTATGAAACAACCTGATTTGGGTACAGCTTTGTTGATTGCTGTGTCCGGTTTGTTTGTTATTTATTTAGCGGGTATTTCTTGGTGGTTGATGGGGGGGGCTATGGTGATGGTTGCAGTGGCGGCACCCTTAATGTTCTTTTATGTATTGCGTGATTATCAACAACAAAGAGTCTTAACACTCCTTAATCAGGAAGCTGATTTGCAAGGGACTGGTTATCATATTCATCAATCCAAAATAGCGATTGGTTCTGGCGGTCTTGAGGGCAAAGGTTGGTTGCATGGAGACCAATCGCATTTAGACTTCTTACCTGAGCGGCATACTGACTTTATTTTTGCGGTTTTTGGGGAAGAGTTTGGTTTCGTTGGTAATTTATTACTGATGGGTTTGTATACTTTTATTATTTTTCGTGGTTTGTATTTGGCCTCTAAGGGGGAGGATACCTTCGCACGTTTATTAGCAGGTAGTTTGAGTTTAACCTTTTTTATTTACCTCTTGGTCAATACTGGAATGGTCAGTGGTGTATTGCCCGTCGTAGGCGTGCCTTTGCCTCTGGTAAGTTATGGCGGGACTTCTATTGTTACGCTGATGAGTGCATTTGGTATCATTATGGGTATGAAAAAGCGTAAACGTATTTATCAAGCGGAAAGCTAGCGTTTGGGGTTTTTTCGGCTAGGGTCTGTGTTAGACTCAAGGCGGGGCGATTGCTGAATGGATTAAACATGATAATAACGATGATTGGAAAACAACAAATAATTCGGGCAGTAGGGCTTGCTGTCTTTGGCCTGCTGGCTGGCTGTAGTTGGTTGCCACAACAAAACGATCAGGATGATTTAAGCGCTGTTTCTGTTCCACCCTTGCAAGTGGATAGCCGCAAAACCTGTGGAAATGAGCCTAGTTATTCTCTGAACGGTAAAACTTATCAGGTTTTGTCAACAGCAAGCACTTATGTGGAAGAAGGTCTAGCGACATGGTATGGCGCTGAGTACCAAGGGACAGAAACCGCAGGTTGTGAGCGTTTTGATATGAATGCGTTTTCAGCGGCACATCGTACTTTGCCATTGCCTAGTTTTGTCAGGGTTACGCATTTGGGGAACGGTCGCTCTGTTATTGTACGAGTCAATGATCGTGGTCCATTTGACAATAAAGGCTTAATTCAACTGTCATTTGCAGCAGCAAATGCTTTAGGTATGACGGGTGGCAAAGGTGGTGTCGCTAAAGTGCGTATAGAGGGTTTGGATGAGCAGGGGCAATCCAGTCTTTCAGTGGCTCGTCCTCCTGTCACTGTTGCGACATCACCCCAAGCTGCTCTGCCACCTAAACGCAAGAAGAGATTAACACCTGCTCAAGCGCGTGAAATTGAACGGGCTAAGCAAAGTGGTACAAGCTTTTATGTGGTTATCGATAATTATGAAACCCAGGAAGATGCCTTGGATATGTTTGTACGTTTGACCTCTGTAGGTTTAAGCAAGACAGAAATGGCTACAGCAGTATTGAAAGGGCGAACTTTGCATCAAGTGCGCATTGGCCCATTATATGTGCAAGATCAAATTGATAATGTTAAGGACACGCTTGAAAGTAACGGGTTGGCAACCTTCAGGGTTGTTGAGGTGGAACAATGATCTGGTATGACAGGATGTTTGGAAAAATCGTTTTAGTAGCTTTGCTTTTATTTGGCTTAATAACAGGAGTACCGGCTCAGCAGAGTACGCCTGCTTCTGATAATCAGGTAGTTTCACTGGCTGCGGGTGCGCCTGATGTGGATGCGAATAGTTTCTTGCTGGTTGATTTTCAAAGTGGTGAGGAGTTGGTGGCGTTTAATCCAAATAAAACCGTAGAGCCCGCTAGTATTACCAAGCTTATGACGGCTTATTTGATTTACCGTGATTTGAGTAAAGGCGCGATCAGCATAGATGACGAGGTGTTGATTAGCCAGAAAGCTTGGGAGATGAAAGGTTCGCGTATGTTCGTTGAGCCTGGCAAAAAAGTCCCTATGGAAAAAATGCTGCGTGGTTTGATTGTACAGTCAGGCAATGACGCAGCGGTTGCTTTGGCTGAGCATGTCGCAGGTACGGAAAGTGCGTTTGTGCAACGTATGAATGAGACAGCTCAGGAACTGGGTATGACAGGCACGCACTATGAGAATGTTTCTGGATGGCCTGGTGAGCGTCACTATACGACAGCCCGCGATATTGTGACTTTAACTCGTGCTCTTATTAGTGAGTTTCCCGAGCGTTATAAACTGTATTCAGAAAAAGAATTTACTTATAACAATATTAGGCAATATAACCGCAATAAGCTGTTATGGCGTGATTCGAGTGTCGATGGTGTTAAAACAGGCCATACAGAATCAGCCGGTTATTGTTTAGTAGCCTCAGCAAAGCGCGATAATATGCGCTTGATTTCTGTCGTTTTGGGCGCTAAGGATGAAAATAGCCGCTCTGAAACCAGTCAGCGTCTATTGGAATTCGGTTTCCGTACCTTTGAGACGCATAAACTTTATAAAGCAGGTGATGCTTTATCTGAAGTGCGTATTTGGCAAGGTGAAAAACCCACTGTCGCAGCGGGCGTGATTGCTGATTTTTATGTTAGCTTACCTAAAGGTCGTTATGATCAATTGAAAGGTGTGATTCAATTTGACAAATCCATTACTGCGCCCATTCGTCGTGGTGATGTTTTGGGACGCATTGTGTTGTCTGATCAAGAAACGATCTTAAAAGAAGCGCCTTTGTTAGCTTTGGAGGATATTGCCGAAGGTGGTTTGTGGCGGCGCGTTTCAGACAGTGTGCAGAAGTTCTTTGCTGATTGAGTTATTAAAGGGAAGTTTATTGAGTTTGTATTCTCAAGGAGTTCGACATGGATGAATTTTCCCGCTCAGAGCTTGTTATGGATTTTCCCTGTGCTTTTCCAATCAAGGTGGTAGGGCAGGCAGGGAACGCTTTGACGGAGCGTATTTTGGAAATTGCACAGCGCCATGATCCTGAGTTTGTGTTTGATGTTAATGTGCGTCGCAATGAAAGCCGAACAGGCAAATACCATAGTTTTACTTTGGCGATTACAGCAACGAGTCGGGAACAGTTGGATGCGATTTACCGCGATTTGCGTGATTGTGAGTTAGTACTGTGGGCAATATAGTTGCCCGTTATTTGGGGACAGGGCTAGACTATCATGGGGTCTGGCAACAAATGCAAACATTCACACGCGAACGCACCGCAGACACGCAGGATGAATTGTGGTTATTAGAACATCGCCCCGTCTTTACTTTAGGACGTAATGCTAAACGCGAACATGTTTTAGCGGCGGGCGATATTCCAGTGATTCAAGTGGATCGAGGGGGACAAGTGACTTATCACGGTCCCGGGCAGTTAATCGTTTACTTGCTGCTGGATATTAGGCGCAAAGGCTTGGGTGTGCGCGAATTAGTCGTGCGGATTGAGCAAGCGATTATTGATTTACTCGCATACTATCAAGTGAGTGGACTGGGTAATAGAGAGGCGCCAGGTGTGTATATTGATGACCGTAAAGTGGCTGCTTTAGGTTTGCGAGTGAGCAAAGGCTGTACGTATCACGGTTTAGGTTTGAATGTGTGTATGGATACAGAGCCATTTCAACGCATTAATCCCTGTGGTTATCCGGGCTTACAAGTAACGCAATGTTGCGATTGGGGCATGCCGGACGATGCACTAGAGTTGATGGGCGATCTATGTGCTTATCTTGCTAAACAATTAGGCTATGACCAAATTGAATGGCAAGTCAGTTAGATAGGGTATTAGATACGATAAGTGGTGGCAGTCATGATTTTCGACATGATGGGCATCATAATTTTACGTACGGGCCAAGGTAGTTTCACGCCTCCGGCTTGTACCGCAGCGTTGCCATGCCGTATTTCATCTTCTTTCATTTGTTGTAGAATAACGGTGCTGGGCAGATCATTAGGCGGTAAGCGGGTCAAATGCTGATTTAAATGTTGTTCTACCTGGTCTTCCGTTTCCTTCACAAAACCTAAGCTCCATTTATCACCAAGTAATCCAGCGCTGGCTCCTATTGTAAATGAGCCCCAGTACCACACTGGATTTAAGTAGCTGGCATGGGTATCTAGCGCTTGAAGACGTTGTCGACACCAATCTAAATGATCATTCTCTTCTAGAGCCGCGCGCTCCATTTTTTCCCTAACATCAGCTAGGCGAGCGGTCATCGCTTGACCTCGGTATAAACCTTGTGCAGCGACTTCACCAGCATGATTAATGCGCATCAAACGGCCTGATAATTTACGTTCTGCATCATTGAGAGGCGCACGTTCTTGTAGCCCCTGAGCAGGGTTAGTGCGTTCGGTAGTAGTCGGCGTGCCATGCGTTGTTTGCAAGGAATGAGCAATTTCATCTAATACTTTGTCAAGCAAGTTTAATTTACGCATGGCATACCTATTGAGTTAGACTTAAGTTGAGCAGTTTACTTTAAAGAGGTTAGATAGTTAATTACATCAATCAAATTGTCGCTCGGTGACATGAAAGCAGGACCTGTCAAATATTTACCATTTACAATAATAGAAGGGACAGAATCAATGCCTGATTTCTTACTTACTTTAGTCGCATGGTTCATATAAGCCTGTAGCTCAGGTGACTTCATGGCGCTGTTGATGTCTTCTGTTTTAAAGCCCAAAGATTCAAAGTAGCGGCGTGCTGCACCATCATTAGTAATACGGCGGTTTTGCTTGTTGAAAGCATCAAATAATTTGGTATGGACGTGTTTGCTGTTCTTGGGGTCAAGCAAAGCGCCTACATAGAACATTTTGGCATGGAAAGCCCAAAGCGAGCTCAATGTAGCAGGAACACGGTTGAAGAAAACATTTTCAGGTTTTTGCTCAATGTAAGCCTGCATGGTTGACTCAAGATGGTAGCAATGTGGGCAGCCATACCAAAAAATTTCTGTTACCTCGGTCTGACCTTCTGGTGCTTGTGTCGGAATCGGCGTGGCAATAACGGAGTATTGTTTGCCTTCCACATAATTGGGTGTACTGGTCGTGGTTGGTGTGGCAGGGTTGCTGGCACTTTCTGCTTGCAAGTCTGTCATGCAACCTGACAGTACCAGTAATAAACCTGCCAGAGCAGGTAACAGAGATTTTAGTGCAACTTTCATTGTTTTCTCCATGATGGTGTGATCGTCATTTTTTTCACAAGCGACAGCATTTGTCAATCTGTCGTCAATCTATTGAGGTGACTGCCTTTTGCCTGAGACAAAAGGCTTTTTTCAAAGTTCACCGTAAGCGTGTAGTCCCGACAGGAACATGTTTACGCCCAAAAATGCGATCAGTGTAATCAGTAGGCCTATAATGGCCCACCATGCCATAGGAACTCCACGCCAGCCTTTGGTAAATCTCAAATGAAGCCAAGCTGCATAATTTAACCACACAATCAAGGCCCATGTCTCTTTGGGATCCCAAGACCAATAACTTCCCCAAGCTTCTGCGGCCCACATTGCACCCAAAACAGTGGCAATCGTAAAGAATGCAAAGCCCAGTGCTATAGCTTTGTAAGTGATGTCATCAATAAGTGTCAGTGAAGGTAAACGACTGTCTACATACCTATCAGGAGCCTTTTGGTGCGCATAATGTTTGATGAGGTAAGCCACACTCGTCATCGCTGCCAAGGCAAAAGCACCGTACCCAATAAAATTCGCAGGTACATGTATTTTCATCCAGTAGCTTTTCAGTGCAGGCACTAAAGGACGAATCTCATGGGCACCACGATCAAAGCTATACCACAGTAAAAAGCCGACAGCAGCGCTAATGACTAATGACACAAAGAAGCCCATTTTGCGATTGCTGTAGCGTTGCTCATAGTACAAGTAGATTAAAGCGGTAATGACGCAAAAGAGAATAAAGACTTCGTATAGGTTACTGACTGGAATATGGCCAAACTCGGGATCAACTAAGTAGGACTCATACCAACGTACCATCAATCCAGTAAAACCCATAACCGCTGCCGCCCAAGTTAAACCTGAGCCTGTTTTTTCCAAAAAGTCATTTTTAGCAATTAATCCACCAAGGTAAAATGCAGTAGCTAAAATAAACAGAGCGCTCATCCACATAATTGCCGATTGGCTGGAGAATAAGTATTTTAAGCCAAATACGAGCTCGCCATTTGCGTAAACACCACTGTATAACCCAATGCTCAATAAGCTAAATAAAGTCACTACCGCAGTATAAGGTTCTATCGAGCGCCAAAACCAGCCTAGTGCAATCAAGGATGCTGCTGACAAGATTAAGAAGGATTGCTCAAAAATGTCCATGTAGGACGAGTAATGAATAAAAGCATAGACTGTGCCAATGATAAGTAGCACGGCCCAGATTAAATCCAATGGTTTTAGTTTCTGTAACAAGCTGGGCTTGTTAAGAAACTCCTGCATTGCTTCTTGTGGAACTGACATTTGTTTGCCTCATGTTGCAAGTGCTTGCTGAAACGCTTTTTGCAAGCGTTGGAAGTAGGTTTCAAAGTCCTGTTTATGGCGATTAGAGCTACCTGCTAATATTACTTCAGTTTGCCCGTTATCCAGAGGTTCTATTCTGACCCATATTCTACGCTGTGCAATGTAAAACATCAGAAAAACCCCAATGACCAGCATAATACAACCTATATAGACGACAGGCTGCCCGGGGGCTCGGGTAATTTGCAAGCCAGACGCTTCAATATGTTTGAATCCGGTCATCTGAATAAACCACGGCGAACCATAAAAGGGCTGATTAGCTATTGCATTCAGGCTATCATCAAAAAAAAGCCAGTCTGCCTCGCTTAGGTTTTGTTTACCCTGCTTATTTTCTAGCAGATTGCTGTAAACTGTGCGTAAAGCAGCCTGTAAGACTTTCATAAAGGCTTCGCGCACCGCATCTCGCTGTTCTTCTGGGAATCGCTGATCAATGTCATTAAAAATACCCTCAAAACCTTCCCGCGCAAACGTAATGGTAAGATGCACCATAGAATCTACGATTTGCGTTTCAATTTCGGAGTTATTGATCTGAGCATTCTGCATGGTTTGTTGTGTGGTCGTTAATGCTGCTGCGCGAATATATGTTTCATCTTGCAAGGCGTTCATAAACTTGAAAAATAGTTCACTGCTGCCTTTGTCATCGGCTGGTATATGTAAAAAGCGTTGCGGTTCTGTTGGGCTTTTGCGGACACCGCTGACTAGATAGAGGCGGCCTTCTATGGCAATGGGATTCATGTAATTGGTGTATTCGATAGCCTCGCCCGCAGCATTACGCAAGCGGAAGGTAAAGCTGGGACCGATATTTTTTTGTTCTTCTTTGCCCTCGCTATTAGTGACCGGATTGATATTGAATAGTTTGAATTCACTCAGTTCTAGCTGAAAACTTTCTTTAGAACGGCTGAGCTTGTAGGATTCAAACACCTTGCCGCTTAAGTCTTGGGCTGCATATTCACTGTTGAAAGGGTGTAAGCGCATCTGAATTTCCGAGCCGCCATCACCAAAATTGGCTTGATAAATCGCGTTGCCTTTGTAAATCAGAGGATGATTAACTGCAATGGTTCGCTCTATGGGCTCTTCCAGGTCAGCGTCATAAATCAGTAAGTCGCTCTCAAATGACTTGGGCTGACCGGTTGAGTAATGTTCAACCCGAAAGTCTTTAACCTCAACCTCAAATGGCAAGCGTTGTACTAAGTAACCATCACGCATGGGTAAGAAAATAATATTGGCACGTCGTCCTTCTGGAATATCGACTGAGCCACGGAAAGAAAAGGTATTGCTGTCTAAACGACTCTCTGGCGGTACTTGGGAAGCGGGTATATTACGAGTTTCTGGTTTTAGATCACCTTTCCACTCACTAATCATCAAAGGTAAACGGCTGTCCATCAAGCCACCAATACAGATAACAATAATACCAATATGGGTTAGCCAGTAGCCCCATTTATTCGTTCCGCCTTTCATCGCAGCCAAAACAACAGCCGTATTGTTTTGGTTTTCGCGGTAGCGAAAGTTTTCAGCTTTATAGACTTGTTGGGCGAGCTCTTTTACGGTTTCTTGAGATTGTTGGGTCGTAAAAGTGGCTGTGTGAGCCATCGCTTGTAAGGATTTTTTCTGCGCATTTTCCCTGAAGTGACGTAATTCTTGTAGCATACTCGGGGTATTACGTGCTACACAGGTTGTAGTAGAAACGAGTAAGAAACCTAAAATGAGCAAGAACCAAGGCGTTGAATAGAGATCGTATAGACCCAGTGTACGGAACAATTCAAACCAGAATTTGCCTAGTTTGATCTCATAGTCAGGGTAGGGCTGGTTTTGTTGCAGTACTGTGCCTATCACGGATGCCAGTGCCAAAATAATCAGCAGCGTGATAGCTAGATACATAGAACCGAGGAAGTTGACTAAGCGGGCTGTGGCGGAGCGAGAGGTATTCATGCAGGAACTCTGGGTGAAGGGTGGCAATACTGTAAGCTTAAAAAACAAAGGGTGGCATAAGCCACCCCCGTATATACATCAGAATATTCCGATACTGCAAATTACGGTTGTAAACCTGCGATGTATTCAGACACTGCTTTAATTTCAGCATCAGTCATTTTGGTGGCAACATTGCGCATCATTTGACCTGCATCATTGGCACGCTCACCTTTGCGGAAAGCGTTTAATTGAATACTAGTGTAAGTAGGGTGAGTGCTCGCTAGCAGTGGAAAATTAGCGGCTGGGTTGCCATTACCAGTAGGGCTATGACAAGCAGCACAGGCCGCTACGCCAGAGGCATTATTACCGCCTTTGAAAATTTGCTCACCTAAGGTAACTTGTGTCTGATCAGCTTCGCCCGCTTTGCGCGGCTGGCTGGAAAAATAAGCTGCGAGGTCGGCCATGTCTTGCTCGGTCAAGGGCGCAACCATTGGAGCCATGGAAGCGTTAACACGACGTTCTGCTTTAAAATCCTGAAGTTGTTTAAACAAGTAAGACTCATGTTGGCCTGCTAGTGATGGCCACTCGGGGTTACTGCTGTTACCATCCGCGCCATGACAAGCAGCGCAAGTCATAGATTTAGACTTACCTGCCGCTGCGTCGCCTTTTAAGGGTGCTTGTGCATCTGTTGCCCAAGCAGAAGAGGTGCCAACAGCGCAGGCTGCCAGTGCTATGATGAGTGTTTTTTTCATCTAAGGTGCTCCCAAAAACATCTAAATTAAAGCTACATATTTGATTGACCGAGAGGATATCCGCCCGATTAGCTCCAAAAGTGACGGAATTGTATATCATATCAGGCCGTCAAACCGCAAAAAATCTACCCAATCTACTCATAGAGAACCTGAAGCCATGCAGCATTATTTTCAGCAAGCCTATTTCACTCAAAGCGCCGCCAGTCCCAGCTCCCTTCCAGCGGAGATAGGACTTGAGGCAGCCTTCGCAGGACGTTCAAACTCCGGTAAGTCCAGCACAATCAATCGCCTGTGTTCCCAAAAGGGCTTGGCTCGTACTAGTAAAACGCCTGGACGTACCCAGCTTATTAACTTTTTTGGCTTGCCTGATGAAAATCACCTAGTAGATTTGCCTGGGTATGGCTATGCCAAAGTTCCTGAAAATATCAAACTGCAATGGCAAAAATTCATAGAAACCTATCTTACCACGCGAAAAAATCTCAAAGGGTTAATATTAGTCATGGATATACGCCATCCAATGACAGAATTTGATAAAAAACTATTGGCTTGGGCGGAGTTTCAAACTTGGGCGGTGCATATCTTGCTCAATAAAGCAGATAAGTTGAAACGTGGCCCTGCGAATGCGACGCTGTTTGAGGTATGTAAACAGCTAAAAAATGAGTCATTTACAGCAAGCGCTCAGATTTTCTCTGCGGAAACAGGGCAAGGTTTGGACGAGCTTTACGAGGTTTTGTCAGATTGGTTAGCTTTGCATCCATCAAAAGCTTGATGCAGAAGTTCAGTAGTTGTTCATTTTCAAGGCGCTACTATAAGGCCAATGAAAAAGAACCCCGGCCAAACAGGGGGTCTAAAAGCCGGGGTTTAATAAACAGGTCTGGATTGGGGATGCCAAACCTGTATCCGCAAAAGAAACACAACAGCGCCGGGCTTTAGCGCTTTCAGCATTGTGCTCCTATGCTTCGCGGAGACATTCGCTACAAATTGCCAAAACTACCTAACACTTGTAGCAAAATTCTTCACAGCTTACAACTAAGGGGATCAAAAGGATCGAAAATGAATGTAAGCTGTATCAGATGCCATATTTATAGCATTTTTTTTCATTATGTAAAAGTGGATGAAGCGTAAAATAGTGGTCTAGCTGCATTCGTATTAATTATCCTCCCAAAAAGGTTTTTGCTTGCTTTCTCTGATGGAGTCTGTAGAGCCAATATTAGTTTGGGTGCGATAAGTGGTTCCTGAGCGTATGTAGATGATTTCTACAGGCGTACCCACCCGCAAAGAGCCTAGCATGCTTTTTACATCGCTAGCCCCCCGAATCAATGATTGATTTAGACGCAAAATCACATCACCGGCTTCTAGACCGGCTGCCTCGGCTGAAGATCCATTGAAGACACGCTCAATGAGTGCGCCTGTATTAGCAGGTAAGCCGGAATGGGTCGCAGTGCGTGGATCAACATCAATAATTTCCACGCCTAATAAACCACGCTCAACTTCGCCGTAACGACTAATCTGATCAACGATGCTCGCTGCGGTATTGATGGGAATGGCGAAGCCAATACCTATATTGCCGCCGCTTTGTCCGCCTAAAATAGCTGTATTAATACCAATGAGCTCACCACGTAAGTTGACTAAAGCTCCACCCGAGTTGCCCAAATTAATAGACGCGTCGGTTTGAATGAAATTCTCATATTCGCCTATGCCCGGGTTACGGTGGAGGGCGCTAATAATGCCGGAGGTGACTGATTGGCCGATGCCGTAGGGGTTGCCAATAGCTACCACAAAGTCGCCAACGCGCAAATCCTCGGAGTTACCAAAGCGAATAGCGTTTAGGTCGGGGGCTTCAATTTTAATAATGGCCAGATCAATTTTAGGGTCAGCGCCTACAATGGCAGCATTAAGTTCTCGTCCGTCATGTAGGGTTACAGTAATACGCTCTGCACCTTCTAATACATGGTAATTGGTTAGAATGTGTCCGAGTTGGGCATGTACAATCACCCCGGAACCTGTACCATCAATGCGACGCTCACCCATGTCCCCAAAAAAACGTTTAAAAAATGGGTCACGCATAAGCGATTCATCTAACTTTTGTTTGCCCTCTGTTCTGATATTAACAACAGTCGGCGTGACCGTTTCTAGCATAGGGGACAAGGAGGGTAGCGCTTGCCCGTTAACGCTTTCAGGAAAAACGCCGGCTGTTACACAGCCTTGCAGACTAAGCACCAACGCCATCACTGTAGTGGCATTTTTTAGAAATACGGATATCATGGGTATTATTTATCTCAATTGATGACATCGGGGTCGCTGTTTCATTTTAGAACACTTGTGTTTTATTGTCGCGTTTATGACGCAAACTTTATGGGTGTATTGAAAATACCACTGATTACAAAAATGTTCCAAAAAAACAATACTAACTGGCCGAGTGTGTAGATATTTCCGATTATTTTCAGGATTTAAGGTGAGGGCGCGGCGTCCAAGGGAATAAGTGCTGCATTTGGATATAAAAGGCTTTTTGCTCGGGTGAGTGAGCGGGTGGGGTTTGAATTAATAAAACCACATAAAAATCACCGTTTTCATGATTAGTACCTAAGCCCCGCCCGGGTAAGCGCATCTTTTTCCCGGTTACTGTCTCAGGCGGAATGCGTAAATTGACAGAACCTTTGGGCGTGTTGAGCGTAATTTGAGTGCCTAATGCTGCTTCCCAGGGCGTAATAGGGAGCTCGTAATATAGGTCGTTCCCTTGGATAGAGTACCAAGGATGCTCACGAACCTTAATAGTGAGCAGAATATCTTGGCCGTTTAACCCCTTACCCGGTAAACGTACTTTTTTCCCGTCGCTTGCACCGCGAGGAATACGAACCTGTAGTTTTTGACCATCTTGTATTTGAATGGTTTTGATCGTGTCTTGAAACAGCTCCTCAACCTCTAGGCTTAATTCAGTAACAAATGGGGTGTTATGGTCGCTTGGCGTTTCTGCTGCTTTAGCATATTTCTTTTTTTTGCCAAACAGGCTGTCGAAGAAATCACTAAATCCTTTTTCCTTTTCGAATTCTTGGCGGCTGATTTCCTCAAAAAAAGAGACATCTACACCACCTTTTCTTCTAGGATTAGAGTGGTTTGTATGCTTAGTATGCGTGTGTTGTGAGTCGTTCGGGCGTACTTCATCATATTTTTTACGCTTGTCGGGTGTGCCGAGCACTTCGTAGGCTTCTTGAACAAGCTTAAACCGCTCTTCAGCATTCGGCTCTTGGCTAACATCAGGATGATATTTGTGCGCCATGCGTCGATAGCCTTGGCGGATTTCATCTGGGGTGGCAGTGCGCTTCACCCCGAGTATGTTGTAGTAGTCCTTATACGGCATGGCAAACTTTTATTTAAGCGATCAGCGATCAATGGAATGGGAGGCGTTGATTAGTTGTCGAGCGTTTTGCACTTGCTGCAAAACTTGCTGCGGTGCTGTCCCACCTAGGTGATTGCGTGCTGCGACCGAGCCTTCTAAGCTCAAGACTTCGAATACATCCGCTTCAATCCTATTGGAAAACTGCTGTAACTCGACCAAACTCATTTGACTGAGGTCACGTTCTGTCTCTACACCTAGGGCTACTGCTTTACCAACAACTTCATGCGCATCACGGAAGGCTAAGCCTTTGCGGACTAAGTAGTCAGCTAAATCAGTGGCGGTCGCAAAGCCTTGCATAGCAGCACGGCGCATTTTAGCTTGTTTGGCTTGTACATGCGGCATCATGTCGGCGAAAGCACGCAGGCTTCCTAATAAAGTGTCAACTGTATCAAACAGCGGCTCTTTATCTTCTTGATTATCCTTGTTGTAAGCAAGTGGCTGGCTTTTCATGAGACTGAGTAAGGCAAATAAATGACCATAAACCCGCCCAGTTTTGCCACGAATCAGCTCTGGAACGTCGGGGTTTTTCTTTTGCGGCATAATGGAAGAGCCTGTACAAAAACGATCTGGCAGCTTTATAAAATCAAATTGTGCCGAAGTCCAAATGATGAGTTCTTCCGCAAAGCGTGATAGGTGCATCATAACGAGAGCTGCTGCACTGCTGAATTCAATGGCAAAATCTCTATCACTGACTGCATCTAAAGAATTGCGTGCTGGACGTTCAAAACCAAGCAGTTCTGCGGTGTATTCGCGTTCAATCGGATAGCTGGTACCCGCTAAGGCGGCTGCGCCCAATGGCATAATATTGGTGCGCTTACGACAGTCTTGTAAGCGCTCGTGATCGCGCTGCAACATTTCAAACCAAGCTAGCATGTGATGCCCAAAGGTAATCGGCTGAGCAACTTGCAGGTGAGTAAAGCCTGGCATAATGGTTTTTGCTTCGCGCTCGGCCAAGTCAAGCAAGCCAAGTTGTAAGCGGCGCAGTTCCTCGCTAATAATATCAATTTGCTCTCGCAGCCACAGACGAATATCGGTCGCAATTTGATCATTGCGTGAGCGTCCCGTATGCAGGCGCTTACCTGCTAGACCAATGCGATCTGTCAGGCGAGCCTCAATATTCATGTGAATATCTTCTAAGGAAACACTCCAGGGTAGCTGACCGTTTTCAATATCTGCTTCAATACTATCAAGCCCATCCAAAATGTTAGCAACATCCTCAGCAGTTAATAGACCTGCTTTACCCAACATGCGCGCATGAGCACGCGAGCCTGCTATGTCGTGTTTGTAAAGGCGTTGATCAAAGCTGATAGACGCTGTAAATGTTTCTACAAAAGCATCGGTGGATTCACTAAAACGCCCTCCCCAAAGTTTACTGGGAGCGGATTCAGAGCTGGATTTGGATGTATTAGCGGTCATTGTAGTGTTGATTCAATAGTTTGGCAGAAAAAGTCGCGTAAATTTATCACATTCTTTCACAATGGATAAAAGCCTTCAGCAACTAGTAAGCAGGCCGTCTATACTATAACCATCAGTGTGGTCTGGTCACTAAGAACAGGCTTGAATATAAAAATAATAACTGGGCGACTCCATCTGGCATAACAATGGCCGATGGCCGAACGGTGTGTTGGAGCGTCTGGCACTAGAGCGAATAATAAAAGCATGCCCTCTTTTTCGGTAAAAACACTTGGCTATTTGCCTAATCTCTGTCAGCCACGTTCCTTTATACGTAGCATGGTGAGTGCAGAATTATTGGCAGTAGTCTTGGCCTTAGCCGTTGCTCATGACCTAATGGATTTTTTGGTCAGGTTGGGTTTTCATTCCTTATTTGTGCTTTGGGTAGCCTTATCTTCTGTTTTAGTTATTTGTTTGATCAACCGTTTTTATCGTGCTCCTTCTACTCATATTGCAACAGTGATGGTGATCACGGTGGTCTTGAGCTTTACGCTGATTGCTTCTTTTATGGGCATGTTGCTCATGGGGGTTGGTGGGGAAGGGCAGGACAGTATGGCTGCAAGCATCCTGTTTTTTTTAAAAAATGCAGTGATTAGCTTGGTGATTAGCTTAGTGACGCTGCGTTATTTTTATGTACAAGGGCAATGGGAGGCTTCTGTCGAAGCAGATTCCAGTGCGAAATATGAGGCTTTACAGTCTCGTATGCGCCCTCATTTCTTGTTTAATAGCTTAAATACGATTGCTCACTTGGTTCATAAAGACCCTCAACAAGCTGAGGATGCTCTACTGGATTTGGCGGATATTATGCGTACTACCTTAGATCGTCGCACGCGTATTAGTCTTCAGGAAGAACTAGACGTAACCATGCGTTATTTACGGATGGAGATTTTACGCCTAGGTAAACGCCGTCTCACGGTCGTTTGGGATATGGATCGCAATACGCTTCCATTTGACATGGAAGTGCTACCGCTCATCTTGCAGCCTTTAGTAGAGAATGCCATCTATCATGGTATACAGCCGAGAAAGGATGGCGGCACACTGGGAATTAGTTTGTACGATGCTGGTGATCACTTGGTCGTTTCTGTGACCAATCCGCTTCCTCCGGCCAGTGCGAGCGCCCATCAAAAGGGTAATCATATAGCCCAAGAAAATATGAAAAACCGTCTTCATCTAGCATATGGAGAGCGCGCAAATCTGCAAATACAAAAAACACCCCAGCAGTATCGCGTCTCCTTTTCCATCCCCAAGGAGTAAATAATCAATGCCTGTAAAAATTTTGGTCGTAGATGACGAAGAATATGCCCGCGAACGTATCAAAGGACTAATTGAGCGTAGCGCTGATTATATGGTTTGTGCTGAAGCCGAAAACGGGGCCGAGGCCATTACTATGGTGGAGCGTTTCCAACCCGACATTGTACTGATGGACATTACCATGCCTGGTATGGATGGTCTGGAGTCAGCTAGACATTTGTCGAAGTTGGACAACCCACCCGCCGTCATATTTACCACAGCCTATGGTGAATATGCTCTCGAAGCCTTTTCAACAAAAGCAACAGGGTATCTTATGAAACCGATAAGACAAGAACAATTATTACAAAGTCTGGAACAGGCCCGCTCTCTTAACCGTGCTCAACGTCTTGAAATGTTGGAGCAGCGTAATGGCCAACGTTCAACGCGTAAACATATTTGTGCTCGTATGCGTGGTAATCTGGAGTTGATCCCCATCGAAGATGTGGTTTATTTCCAGGCTGATCAAAAATATGTCACCGTGCGTCATAACGGCGGTGAGGTGATTATCGAAGAATCACTCAAGTCCTTAGAAAATGACTTGTCTGATCGCTTTATTCGTATTCACCGTAACGCATTGGTAGCCAAAAGCCGTATTACTGGCTTGACTAAGTCCGAAGTGGGACGCACGCAAATCACTTTGGATAAAGTGCGGGATCAATTGGAAGTAAGTCGACGTCATTTGGCTGAAGTGCGTCGTTTTGTGCGTGGACGTTAGTATAAGCGTCTCTTTTCATTTTCGGGACAGCTTCTTTACGGTGGCTGTCCTGTGTCTCCGTGTCTTTGAGCAGTGCTTAGCGGTAAAGTGGGTAAGAATGCTGATGCCGTTTAAAAATATTGCTCATTCATTTTAAAATCAGTTTCCTCTACTTCAATGTAGCTGTTATGCTTGTCAGCTATTGTGATAGTTTCAAGTGGCTGAGCTACTTTTTTGATGGGGAGAAGTGTGATTCTGGGTAAAGCAGTAGCTTGTCTGATGTAGGCATCAACTGTGTTCATATTACCTTTTTCTAGGTTGACCCTATATTAGTCTGTCTCTATACTCCATCTGCATTTTGGTTAAGGCTCGGGTCGGGTGACTCGGGAATGGCATGCGAAGCATACTGATTATTCAAGCCGCTTTGGTGATTGTTGTTGTTATTGTATCACGCATATACCAAGGCGATTCAGCAATGTTACCTGCACTTTATGGTGGTGCGATTGCTGTTGCAAACACCTTATTGTTGTCGCGTCGCGTTGCTCAAACAGAAGAAATTGCGAAAACAAGTCCACGTACTAGTGTGATGCCGCTTTATCTTGGCGTTTTGGAAAGATTTGTTTTTGTGCTGGTTGGCTTAGGTTTTGGATTGGGGTTTTTAAAGTTATCCCCTACACCTCTTTTGGGTGCATTCATTGTGGCGCAACTGGCTTATATGCTGAAGGGAACCCGCCAAGCGGGGTGATGCCAGCATCAAGGATTTTTTAATTTTAAATATATGGGGTGAATTGTGGCCAATTTGAATGAGCCTGCAATCTCAAATCCTGTCGAGTACATACAACACCATTTAACCAACTGGAGTTTGGGTGTTGAGCATGGTGAGCAAGTCAATATTGTTGACTTCAGCGTGTTCCACGTCGATGTCTTCCTGTTTAGCGTGTTGCTCGCAGGCCTTCTTGCCTTTGTTGCTTGGAAAGTAGGCTCCAACCTTGATCCTGATAAGCCTTCTGGCTTACAAAATTTGGTGGAATCTATTGTTGAATTTGTTAATCAGCAAATTCAAGATATTTTCCCCGGTGCTGATAAATTAGTAGGTCCGATTGCGCTGACTATTTTTACCTGGGTATTCCTGATGAATACTATGGACTTGATTCCAGTCGATTTATTGCCTGCTTTGAAAGCGGGTATTGTCGGTGTTTTGGGTGGCGATCTACATCATTCTTATTTGAAGGTTGTACCAACGACTAATCTGGATGCAACCTTTGGTTTGTCGCTCTCGGTGTTGGGTTTGATTATTTACTACAACATTAAAACCAAAGGCTTGGCAGGCTATCTGATGTCTTTCTTCCTGCATCCTTTTGAAGCGCATAACCTCATTGCCAAAGTCATTTTAGCGCCGATCAATTTATTCATGACCATCATTGAAGAGCTGGCAAAACCCGTTAGTCTCGGTCTGCGTCTTTTCGGAAATATGTTCGCCGGTGAATTACTGTTCATGTTGATTGCACTATTAGGCTTCTCTATTTTCGCCTTGCCTGCGCAAGTGGCGCTGGGTTCTATCTGGGCAATATTCCACATTCTGGTGGTCAGCCTGCAAGCCTTCATTTTCATGTTGCTAACCATTGTTTACCTGAGTCTAGCGACACAGACACATGAACATTGATGGCTCAAGATATACTGAATAACTGTTTGATTTAACTTTTGATTTTTAACTTTTTCTCTGGAGACATAAACAATGGAAGCTCACATTGCCTCTATCTATGCCAATACAGCGATTGTTGTCGGTATCATCCTGTCCGCAGCGGCTCTAGGTTCTGCACTAGGCTGGGGGCTGATTTGTTCCAAATTCTTGGAAGGCATTACTCGTCAACCTGAAATGCGTGCACAATTGACAGGCCAAATGCTGTTTACTGGCGGTTTGATGGAAGCTTTCCCGATGATCGTCTTGGGTATTTCCATGTGGTTTATCTTCGCTAATCCCTTCGTCGGTGCATTCCAGTCAGCAGTAGGCGCAGGCTAACCGACCGATTGTTACACGTTAAAGCTTAAACGTTGTTACTAATCGGAGGTTATCATGAACGTAACACTAACGCTGATCGGCCAAGTCATTGTTTTTGCAGTGCTGGTCTGGTTCATTAAGGGCGTTCTGTGGGAGCCGATGCTGAAAGTGCTGGACGACCGTAAAAAGCGTATTGCTGACGGTCTGGCCGCTGCCGAGAAAGGCAAGCACGAAGAAGAGCTGGCTCGCCAGAAAGCACTGGAAGAACTGAAGAAAGCCAAGTCTGAAGCCGCCGAAATTATTGCTCAAGCTCAGCGCCGTGCGACTGAAATTGTCGAAGAAGCTAAATCTTCTGCAATGGATGAAGCTAGCCGTGCTCAAGCTGCGGCTCAAGCTGAAATCGAACAAGAAGTTTCTCGCGCGCGTGAAGACTTACGCGCACAGGTGGCCGGTTTGGCCGTTGCTGGTGCAGAGAAAATTCTTGGCCGTGAAGTTGATGCCGCTGCGCATGCAAAAGCATTGGATGAATTGGCTGCGCAGATCTAAGGGGGTAATCTATGTCTGAATTGACAACGGCTGCTCGTCCTTATGCGAAAGCTGTTTTTGAAATGGCGCAATCCTCTGGCAATTTACAAGCGTGGTCAGAGCAGTTGAAGGTCATGGCAGCGGTCGTAAATACGGCAGGCTCGCAAGAGCTGTTAAATCACCCGCGTGCTACACGCCAGCAGAAAGTTGCTTTATTCGTTGATGCCGTTGAAGGCGCTATCAATGAGCAGGGTCGCAATCTGTTAATGGTGTTGGCTGAGAACGATCGTTTCGCTTTATTACCTGAAATGGCTGTCCTGTTTGATGAACTCAAAGCAGAGGCTGAAGGGGTCGTAGAAGCGGAGGTAGTGACTGCGCGTGAATTAACGAATGAGCAGCAAAGCAACCTTACTGCGGCAATCCAGAAACGCTTTGGACGTGAAGTCAAGCTAGTCAGTCGTGTCGATGCATCCCTGATGGGAGGCGCGATTGTGCACATCGGTGACTGGGTGATTGACAGCTCAATCCAAAGCAGGCTGAAAGATATGAAGGCGGCATTAAGTCGATAACTTATGCCGATAATTGAGGAATAGCACATGCAACTTAACCCAACTGAAATCAGTGAACTGATTAAGAAGCGCATTGGTAGCTTCGAGTCTGGCGCTGAAGCACGCACAGAAGGGACCGTTGTTTCCGTTATGGATGGTATTGTTCGCATCCACGGCATTGACGATGTCATGTCCGGGGAGATGATTGAATTTTCCAACGGTACATTTGGTCTGGCTCTGAATTTGGAGCGTGATTCTGTCGGCGCGGTTGTCCTAGGTGATTATAAAGGCATTACCGAGGGCGATATTGTTAAATGTACAGGCCGTATTTTGGAAGTGCCTGTTGGTCGTGGTTTGCTGGGGCGCGTTGTTGACGCTCTGGGTAATCCGATTGACGGTAAGGGTGCGCTGGACAGTGATGGTTTTTCACCTGTAGAGCAAATTGCTCCGGGTGTTATCGATCGTAAATCGGTTGACCAGCCGCTGGAAACAGGTGTCAAGGCATTGGATTCTATGGTACCTATCGGTCGTGGTCAGCGTGAGTTGATTATCGGTGACCGCCAAACCGGTAAAACAGCCATTGCTATTGATACCATCCTGAACCAGAAGGGTAAGGATGTTAAATGTATTTATGTTGCGGTCGGCCAGAAATCTTCTTCTGTCGCGGGTGTGGTACGCAAGTTGGAAGAATACGGTGCAATGGATTACACCATTGTGGTTGCTGCGAATGCGTCTGACCCGGCATCCATGCAATACCTTGCCCCTTATGCAGGTTGTGCAATGGGCGAGCACTTCCGTGATCGTGGTGAAGATGCTCTGATTGTTTATGACGACTTGACCAAGCAGGCTTGGGCTTATCGTCAAGTATCTTTGTTATTGCGTCGTCCGCCCGGTCGTGAAGCCTATCCTGGTGACGTTTTCTATCTACACTCACGTTTGCTGGAACGGGCTTCTCGTGTTAGTGCTGAGTATGTAGAACGTGTGACCAATGGTGCGGTAGTAGGTAAAACAGGCTCATTAACGGCGCTACCGATTATTGAGACGCAGGAAGGTGACGTTTCTGCCTTCGTACCTACCAATGTTATTTCGATTACAGACGGTCAGATCTTCTTGGAAACCGACCTGTTCAACTCAGGCATTCGCCCAGCGATCAACGCTGGTTTGTCTGTATCGCGGGTAGGTGGTTCGGCTCAAACCAAGGTTATTAAGAAATTAGGCGGCGGTGTGCGTCTTGATTTAGCACAATACCGTGAATTGGCTGCGTTCTCGCAGTTTGCCTCGGATCTTGACGAATCTACTCGTAAGCAATTGGAGCGTGGGCAACGTGTTACTGAGCTGATGAAACAGCCACAGTATTCACCGATGTCTACCGCTGAGATTGCGTTTGCTCTGTTCGCGGCAAACAAAGGCTACCTGGATGATATAGACGTGAATAAAGTGGTGGATTTCCAAGCTGCTTTGCTGAGCTATCTGCGTTCCAGCCAGTCTGAATTGTTGGGCAATATGAATGATAGCGGTCAATTTGACGATGAAATCGCTGATCAGATGAGCAAAGCCCTTGATGAATTTAAAGCCAAAAACACTTGGTAAGGGGAGGTGAAGCCCCATGGCAGGTGCTAAGGAAATCAAGTCGCAGATCAGGAGCGTAAAGAATACGCGCAAGATCACCAAGGCGATGGAAATGGTGGCTGCTTCGAAAATGCGTAAAGCGCAGGATCGGATGAATGCCAGTCGGCCTTATGCGGAGAAAATGCGTCAGGTGGTTGGCCATATCGCTCAGGGTCATCTTGAGTATCAGCATCCTTACACACTCGAACGCCCCGAAATAAAGCGGGTCGGCTATGTCATTATTTCAACTGATCGCGGTCTGGCCGGTGGTCTGAACGTGAACTTGTTTAAAACAGCTTTGCAAAGTATTGCAGACTGGAAGCAACAAGGTGTTGAAGTCGAAATTGCTGCATTTGGCGGTAAAGCAGTAGCAGCGTTTCGCCGTTATGGTTTGGTAGCCCAGAAAGTGCAGATGGGTGACACGCCACAACTAACGGATATGGTCGGTGTGATCAAGGTAATGCTGGATGCTTATGATGAAGGGCGTATTGACCGTCTCTATATGGTCGAAAATGAATTCATCAACAGCATGACGCAAAAGCCACAAGTCACTCAGTTGATTCCGGTCATACCCTCCAAGGAAAAGGAAATCAAGTACCATTGGGATTATATCTATGAACCCAATGCGGAAGAAATTCTGGATGCTTTAATGCAACGTTACATCGAATCTTTGGTTTACCAAGGTGTGGTGGAGAATGTAGCCTGCGAAATGGCTGCACGGATGGTTGCGATGAAGAGTGCCTCGGATAATGCCGGTAAGCTCATTGACGAGCTGCAACTGATTTACAACAAGGCGCGTCAGGCGGCGATTACTCAGGAAATTTCCGAGATCGTAGCTGGGGCTGCTGCTGTTTAAGCGGCAACGGGCTGTTTGGAACTTAATTTTATAGAGGTACTATTCTGAAATGAGTACTGGAAACATCGTTGAAGTAATCGGTGCTGTTGTTGATGTGGAGTTTCCACGTGATGCAGTACCTGGCATCTACGATGCCCTCTCGGTGACTGATCAGGACGGCCTGACGCTGGAAGTTCAGTCACAATTGGGTGATGGCATTGTGCGTACCATTGCGATGGGTGCATCCGATGGTCTAAAGCGTGGCATGAATGTAGAAAATAGCGGCGCACCGATTTCGGTGCCGGTAGGCCAAGGCACTCTGGGACGTATTATGAATATCCTAGGTGAGCCTATTGACATGAAAGGTGATGTTGATAGCGCCGAGTATTGGCCGATTCACCGTGCTGCACCTTCTTATGAGGAGCAAGCATCGACCGTTGATATTCTGGAAACAGGTATCAAGGTGGTTGACTTAATCATGCCTATCGCTAAAGGCGGTAAAATTGGTCTGTTTGGTGGTGCGGGTGTAGGTAAGACCGTTACCCTGATGGAGTTAATTAATAATATTGCTAAAGCACACTCAGGCTTGTCTGTATTTGCCGGTGTAGGTGAACGCACTCGTGAAGGTAATGACTTTTACCACGAAATGAAGGACTCTAATGTCCTTGACAAAGTGGCCTTGGTTTATGGTCAGATGAATGAGCCACCCGGCAATCGTCTGCGTGTTGCTTTGACTGGTTTGACGATGGCGGAATATTTCCGTGATGAGGGTCGTGACGTTTTGATGTTTATCGACAATATCTATCGTTATACCTTGGCGGGAACAGAAGTATCGGCACTGTTAGGCCGTATGCCTTCTGCGGTAGGTTATCAGCCAACCTTGGCTGAAGAAATGGGTGTGTTGCAAGAGCGTATCACCTCTACCAAAACAGGTTCGATCACGTCCTTCCAAGCCGTTTATGTACCTGCGGATGATTTGACTGACCCATCTCCTGCGACCACCTTTGCGCACTTGGATGCGACATTGGTATTGTCACGTAATATTTCCGAGTTGGGTATTTATCCTGCGGTTGACCCGCTGGATTCGACTTCACGTCAGCTTGATCCGCAAATTATCGGTGATGAGCACTATAGCGTAGCGCGTGGCGTGCAAGGTGTCTTACAGCGTTATAAAGAACTGCAAGATATTATTGCTATTTTGGGTATGGACGAATTGTCTGAAGAAGACAAGAAAGTTGTAGGCCGCGCGCGGCGCATCCAACGCTTCTTGTCTCAGCCTTTCCACGTAGCGGAAGTGTTTACAAGTTCACCAGGTAAGTATGTATCTTTAAAAGATACTATCAGTGGCTTTAAAGCGATCCTGAGCGGTGAGTATGACCATTTGCCTGAGCAGGCATTTTACATGGTCGGTGGCATTGATGAGGCGGTTGAGAGAGCTGAAAAGCTTTAACAGGAGGACATTCTTATGGCTATGACCATGCATCTTGATGTCGTTAGTGCAGAAGCAAGAATGTTTTCTGGTACGATCCAGGACGTGACTGTTCCCGGTGTACTGGGAGCAATGGGCATCCTGCCTCGTCACGCCCAATTGATTTCACAGCTCAGTCCTGGTGAGTTACGCTACAAAACGGTCAACGGTGAAACTACCTCTTTGTTTGTTTCCGGTGGTATCGTGGAAATACAACCGCATGTGGTTACTGTCTTGGCGGATACTGCCATTCGTGCGGACGATTTAGACGAAGCCAGTGCTCATGAAGCGATTAAACAAGCTGAAGATGCACTGCAAGGCAAAGACCCAGAAGACTTTAACTATGAAGTACTTCAGGCTGAGCTAGAAGCTGCGAAAGCACAGATGGAAATGCTACACCGGATTGGCAAAATACGTCGTTCTTGAAGCGTTGACACTTTCTAAGGAAAGAAAAGCGGCTATTACTAGCCGCTTTTTTTACGGGTTTCAATTGCTACAGCCTGCATATCAGGTGAATAAGCGTATTTACGCGGGATGCGTCTCATGGTTACTTTCGGGGTAGCATCAATAGCATCGAATATTGTTAATAAAAATCTTGGGCTGTCACTGCGTTTGCCCATCACTTTTTAAGCAAATACTCAGCCACTGCCTGATAGGCAGGTAACGAGCTTGGGTCAATCTCTGCGTTCTTAGCCGAGGGAAAAGACGAGAAGCGCACGATGATCATTTCGGCGGTTGGGTCTACATAGATGGTTTGTCCGTGAACACCACGTGCGGCAAAAGCAGCATGCTTATTATGGAAAACCCACCACATACTCCGGTAACTACCGCCTTCCAGCGTAGTGTAGCCAGCTTTGGCAAATGCTTTCTTATTCCCACCAGCCTGAATGTTTTCCACGACCGCTTTCGGGAATAACCGTTGCCCATTGACTGTTCCACCATTCAACATGAGCAGCCCAATACGTCCTAAGTCACGCAGGCCAGCACTGAGTCCGCCGCCTGCAAAAGGTGTCCCCTTAGCGTCCACGGTCATATATCCATCCTGCTCTGCGCCCATTTTGCTCCAGATACGCTCCGATAGCAGATGGGCAATATCCTTGTTTGTGACCCTCGATATAATCCAACCCAGTGCATCTGAGTTGATTGTTCTATAGCCGAACGCCTCACCGTGGACACCGTTTTGCTTGACAGTTTGCAGATACTCAAAATAGCCATCAGGACCTTTATAGCCCTCTGCTTTAGGTAGCGGACTTGCTGCTTTTGAATAAACCCAGATATCCGCCTTTGGGTCAGCGTAATCCTCGCTGTAGTCGAGCGCAGTGGTCATGTCCATGACCTGACGTACAGTTGCGCTGCCAAATGCGCTATCCTTGAGTTCAGGGATGATTGAGGAAACAACCGCTGTATCGTCGAGCTGACCCTCAACCACTAACATCTCGGCCAAAAGTCCCGTCATGGATTTCGTCATCGACATGGCAGCATGTTTGCCCAACTCGTTGAGACAGCCGGAGTATTTTTCATAAACAATTCGACCCTTGTGAAGGATGAGAATGCCATCGGTATAATTTGCTGAGAGGGATTGCTTCCATGTCATCCGTTTTCTGCCAGTCATGGGCGTGAAGGTCACAGCGTCTATACCGTCATCAATCGCGTACTCCAATGGAACCGGCGCACCAATGCCTCTATTCACTTGCTTTGTAGGCATCAGTTCCCGAATGTGGCATACCGTCCAGCGCAGCTTAGGGAAGCTAAAAAAATCAGATTCCGGCTGCATGATCAACTTCTCAGACGGTGGGGGGAAACCTATCATCCAGCCTAATTGCTTGGGATCTGATTCCTCAGCACTTATGTAGGCACTGGATTGCGCATTGGTTTGGGAAAAAAGGCCTGATAGAGCCAACAAGATTACGAGCAGAGAAATTGAAATACGAACCGAGTATTTCATGATATTACCTCCATGTTGGGTTGTTAAATTAATACAGATTAGCTCAGTTAAGCTGGCATAGTTATCAACGCTTTTCGTAGCTCTCCAAAGTACGCTGAGCATACTCCCGTTCGTTAGTGGTAATTTCCCCTTGTGCCTCGCCGCTTAAGGTATAGCGCTCCTGTCCCCCTAGTAAAGCTTGCAGGTATTTGCCATGACGGCAGTGCATACGTAACAAGCGTTGCAATACTCGCCTAGAGGCTGGTGGGTGTTTTTTTTGCATAATGCCATACAGTTCTTCCTCAATGCCCAGAATGAGTGGGCGATAATCACGCCAGATTGGATAGAGCTCATGTAGCAATTTATCGAAAGATTTGGCTTGTAATTCAGAAGGGGGTGGTGCTTGATCCTCACTGTTTTTTCTGAGGGTATTAGGCGGTTTATGTGCTCCGCCAGCATGCCCTTTTTCCTTGTTACTTTGGTTTTTATGTTTATGGCTCGGGCGTGAAGGACGTCGTGACGAAGTCTCGGAGGTGTTTTCTCGGCGAACAATGCGTTTGCCAGTCAGTTTCATCGCTCTGGATTTTTTTTCTTCCAGTTCTTGTGATGCTTCAGAAGTGCTCTCTTTTGTTACAGGTTTGCGTTTTAATGTCAGCGTCTTACGTGGTGGTATATCAGTCATGGTTGTTTTATAGGTAGACAGTGATTGCTGCTTTATACTTGCTTGGGTTGAGTGATTTAGGGCAAGTTTAACTGAACCTAGTAGTATATGACCAGTAACAGACTTCTATCATATGAAATGATCAGTCAGAATACCGCACTTTATCCACGATGTCTGTGGCACAGATTGATCGTGTACCGTTATATCAATTTTCACCGACCTTGCTACTTGCCCAAAACACTATTCTTATTCAGCGATGATGACACCTTCTGGAATGTAGTTTTTTTGTGAACAGCACTTTTTGTTGAGCTATGCTTAAAGAGCGAGGGATTTCTTTAAACCAAAACTGGACGCGTTCTATGACCCAAACCATCCGAGCAAGTTTATTCAGCTTATTATTGGGCGTGATACTCGGCTTTAGTTCACCGTTACACGCGCAGGCAGTTGCTAACAAGGCGGGTACTGCCATGAACTTAAAAACATTTGAAGCCATCAGCCAATTACCAATATTAGAAGCATTTCCTGGCCAGCTCAGCGAAGGGGGGCAAGCTGACGATGTCTATGAGCGTCCGCCACTGGCTGCCGCTACTCCGTTGAGTGAAGCAGCCAGTGATGCTTTATTACAAGGTTTAGAGCCTTTGCCTACTGAGAGTCAGGCTGAAGATTTTGCCCTGCGTGCTAGCAGTACACCACCGCCACAAACGGGTAGTGTTGTGCAAGATAGCTTTCCAGCGGCGGCTGAATTAACTGCTCCCGCGCCACCTGATCTTAAGGAAACAGCTTTACAAGTATTGCGTTATGCTCCTGAAGGTGAAGTGCCTATCAGTGGTCAAATCAGTATTACGTTTAATCAGCCTATGGTTGCGGTGAATACACAAGAAGGGGCTATTGCTGAGTCAGTACCGGCTCGTATTAGCCCGGATATTCCCGGACAGTGGCGGTGGTTAGGTACGCGCACACTGGTCTTTGAACCAGCGGCTGAGCGTTTACCGATGGCTACCCAGTTTACGGTAGATGTGCCAGCGGGAGTAAAATCAGCGGCGGGCAAGGCACTGTCAGAGTCGGTCGTGTGGCAGTTCAATACACCACCCGTGCAATTATTGCAAAGCTATCCTGCCGGTACAGACGTTGACTTGCAGCCGGTACTGCTAATGATTTTTAATCAGCGTATTGATCCAGAAAAGCTATTGCCATTCATTCAATTGCAGGCTGGTAAGCAAACAGTGGGGCTGCGTCTGGCCAGTCAAGAAGAATTAGCTGCAAATAAGACATTGTTGGCGCGTACTCAGGAAGCAAAAGCAGCTTATTGGTTAGCCTTGCGTCCTGAACAAGCCCTGCCTGTCAATACATCCATAAAAGTCGCTGTTCTCCCCAAAGCGCCTTCTGCGGAAGGAGAGCGCCTGACGGAAGCTACCCAAACTTACGAGTTTAGCACTTATGGACCTTTAGTGATTGAGCGTACTGATTGTGGCTGGGGAGATAAGTGCCGTCCTGCTAGTAACTTTACGGTGGGAATGAGTAATGTTATCCCTGAAACTATTGATGTAGCACAGTTTTTGAGTGTTTCACCCGCCTTGCCAGACATGGAGGTGGAGCACAGTGGTAATACCATTACCATCAAGGGACTAAAGCAGGCACGCACTGATTATACAGTGACTTTGTCGCCTGAACTGAAAGACCGCTTCGGGCAGCAGTTGACCGGTAATACTCAGGTCGAATTTAAGGTAGGTAGCCAAGAACCTGCTTTTATCTTCTCGAATGCCAACGGTTTTAATGATCAGTTTATAACTTTAGATCCTTTCGGTCAGCCGCAGCTATCTGTTTTTACTAATAACTACGGTAGTTTTAAGCTGACCGTCCATCGTATGACGGATGATATTAGTAAAGGCTTACCCCAATACCTTGACTGGTTGGAGGCTAGTAATAGCCATATCCGTCGGGGTAACGCGCTTAAACCTTTACCCGGCAAACCAGTGGTGCAGCAACAACGGCTTGCGGTGCAAGCTGAGCTAGATAAATGGGCAGAAACGCGCATTAATCTGAGTCCTTGGCTGGATGAAAATCGCGGACATTTATTAGTCATGTTGGAGGCAGGTGATTACTTGCCCGGTGTTGAAACATCAGATAGCCAAAGCGGCTATGACTATCCGCGACGCTATGTCACGTGGGTACAAGCAACTCAAATCGGTTTGGATGCTTATGTGGATAATCAGCACTTACTGGCTTGGAGTTCACGTCTAAAAGATGGTGCACCTTTAGCAGGCGTGGCTATCAAACTGAACCGTGTGATGGAAGACAATGAAGGTAACAGTAGTGCCATACAAACTACGGATGCCAATGGTTTGGCTAAACTGGCATTACTGGATAAGTCGCCTAGTTTGACTTGGTTAGAGGCGACTCAAGGCAAGGATAGCGCTATTCTGCTGGATAGCATTTATAGTTATGGTTCGACTTGGTCAGCACGCGGAGCATCGGAAAACTTCTTGTGGTATGTCGTTGATGATCGCCAGATGTATCGCCCTAATGAAAAGGTACATATTAAAGGTTGGGTGCGTAAGCAAGAACTGATTCCCAGCGGGGATTTAGCGCAGCCGCCCGCGAATAGTACACTGACTTATGAGCTGCTGGATGCACAGAACAATAAATTAGCAGAAGGCGAGCAGGCGCTAGGTCAGTTGGGCGGTTTTGATTTTCACTTTAAGCTGCCCGATACGCCGAATTTGGGAACAGCGCAGCTTGTTTTAAAAGCTAAACAGGCTGCAAGTGGTGTGGATGCGGACAATGATTACGCTAATTATGTTCACCACTTCCAAATTCAAGAATTCCGTACTCCTGAATTTGAAGTGAAAGCTAGCGTGGCGGCTGGACCCTTTGTGGGTGATCAGGTCGTTAATGCCAGTGTGGCTGCCAATTATTATGCTGGGGGGGCTTTGCCCGGTGCGCCAGTGGAATGGCAAGTCAGTGCTGAAACAAGTACCTATACACCACCTAATCAGTCTGATTGGAGTTTTGGTTTTGGCCTTCCAGAGTGGTTTAGTTACTGGCGTCCATTCACTGGCCATGATGCGGTTAATGCTTCTTTTAGCAGTAAAACCAATGCTGAAGGACAGCATCATTTGGCTGTGAGTACCAAAGGTAGTGAGTTTGCACGTCCTTTATCGTTTACGGCTCGAGCCAGTGTGAGTGATGTTAATCGTCAGACTTGGAGCGCGAGCACCCGTTGGCTATTACACCCTGCTGATGTCTATGTGGGCATGAAAACAGCACGTTACTTTGTTGAGCAGGGTGAGCTTTTGCCGGTGGACTTGTTAACGGTTGATTTAAAGGGTAAAGCGCTGGGTGGTCGTCCGCTAATTGTTGAAGCAGGACGGGTACAATTTAAGCCCGGCGAGGATGAGACACTTAGCGATGTGCAACGCTGCCAAGTACAAACTGATGCCCAAGGCTTGGCGCAATGCCGCTTTAAGACTGACAAAGGTGGGCAATACCGCATTACTGCCACCACAATGGATGCGGAAGGGCGGCGCAATGCCAGTCGTATTACACGCTGGGTGAGTGGTGGCGGTGGCGATAGTCTGCCTACTCAAGAGGAAGTGAGCTTACAAACCGTACAGATCATTCCTGATCAGGATAAGTACGCTCCGGGCGATACCGCACAACTTTTACTGCAAGCACCTTTTGCGGATGCGGAAGGCTTATTGATTTTAGGGCGGAATGGCTTTGTAGAGCAGCAGCGTTTCCGTATGCAGGGTAGCAGCCATACTTTGTCGATTCCGGTCAAAAGCGAATGGTTACCTAATGTTCAAGTGCAAGTGACTTTGTTGGGGCAAGCACCTCGGAGTGAGGTACAAGCCCATGAAACCCATGCTGAACCGCGCCCTGCGATTGCAGTAGGTCGCTTTAATCTACCTATTTCACTCGCGGAACGTAGCCTGAGCTTAGAGGTTAAACCACAAGTTGCCAAGCTATCACCGGGCAATGAAACCGAAGTGAGTATTCACGTTACAGACTTTGCCGGGCGAGGCGTTGCGGATGCAGAACTGGCCTTGATTGTCGTGGATGAAGCTATTTTGGCCTTGAGTGATTACCAATTACCTGATCCTTTGGTGGTGTTTTATCCAGAGCGTTCCGCCGATATTGGCACAAACCATTCACGTTTAGGTATGGTATTGAACACTAACGCTCTAAAGCAGAAAGATATGCTAAGGCAGTTTGCTGCTAAAGCAGCGGCAGTAGGTATGGCATTTAGGCCTATGCCTAGGGTGATGGCTGATGAATCCAGTGCCGCTTATGGCGTGATCAATGGGGCAGCAGGCGCAGCGATTAGCCTGCGCAGCGACTTTAATCCACTAGCAGCTTTTGTGCCTTCTTTAATGACAGATGCTAATGGTTTAGCCAAGGCCAGTATCCAATTGCCGGATAATCTGACTCGCTATCGCATTATGGTCGTAGCAGTGGAGGATGCTAAGCGTTTTGGTACGGGTGAGTCTAGCTTGATTGCACGTTTACCCTTAATGGTGCGTCCTAGTGCGCCCCGTTTCCTTAACTTTGGTGACCGCTTTGAATTTCCTGTTGTCTTGCAAAATCAAACAGATGAGTCACTGGAAGTACAAGTGGCCATGCGCGCCAATAATCTGGGCTTGGCACAGCGCGGTTTTGCGGTACAAGTGCCGGCGAATGAGCGGGTAGAAGTGCGCTTCCCGGCAAATACGCTCAATGCAGGTAAAGCCCATTATCAAGTGGTTGCCCGCAGTGCGACTTATGCAGATGCCGCGCAAGGGGAGTTGCCGGTATGGACACCGGCTACGACGGAAACTTTTGCCACTTATGGCGTTATTGATCAAGGTGCGACTCGTCAGCCGATTGCCAGCCCGAAAGCAGTTTGGCCACAGTTTGGTGCTTTGGCGATTGATACGAGCTCTACGGCGGTGCAGTCATTGACCGATGCTTTTATCTATTTGTATGAATATCCGTTCGAATGCAGTGAACAGATCGCCTCGCGTGTTATGACAACGGCTGCCTTGCGCGATGTATTGCAAGCTTTTGCGGCAGAAGGTTTGCCTGATGAACAGACACTTACCGCATCCATGCAAAATGATTTCAAGCGCTTGGCAGCGCGCCAAAAGGCAAGTGGCGGTTTTGCACTGTGGCCTCAAAGGCAAGAAGTCTGGCCGTATGTCAGCGTGCATGTGGCACATGCTTTGATTCGTGCCAGTTACAAGGGTTACAAAGTCAATCAAGACATGCTGCAAGGTAGCTTGAAATACATCCGTACGATTGAGCAACACATTCCAGCGAATTATCCCCCAGCGATCCGGCAGTTCATTATTGCTTATAGTCTGTATGTTCGCAGTCTGAGCAATGACTTTGATCGGGCGCGTGCCAGCAAGTTACTACAAGCTGCTGGTGGCCCCGATAAATTACCGCTGGAAGCCGTGGGTTGGTTGCTGATGGTATTAAGTGGCGATGCGCAATATGAGCCACAAGTGGCAACATTGCGGCAGTTCCTCAATAATCGAGTGATTGAAACAGCTTCTACCGCACATTTTGCCAGCTCTATCAGTGATGGTGATTATTTGGTAATGCACTCAAAACGTCGGGCGGATGGCGTTATTTTGGAAGCTTTGATTAAGGATCAACCCAAATCCGATCTGATTCCCAAACTGGTCAAAGGCTTACAGGCACATAGTCGCAAAGGTCGTTGGAGCAATACGCAAGAAAATGCCTTTATTTTATTGGCCTTGGATCAGTATTTTCAAACCTTTGAAAACCAAACGCCAGATTTTGTGGCACGTAGCTGGCTGGGGCAGGATTTTGTCGGCCAACATGCGTTTAAAGGACACAGCACTGAAACGCATAAGGTTGAAGTGCCGATGGATTGGTTACTTCAGCAAGGCGAGCGTAGTGATCTGATTCTGGATAAGGATGGTGCTGGACGTTTGTATTATCGCATTGGTTTGCGCTATGCCCCCAAAGATCTGGAGCTGGCTGCGGCGAATTATGGCTTTGAGGTCAAACGTACTTATAAAGCACTGGATGATGCGTCTGATGTGCGACAGCGTGAGGATGGCGTATGGGTGATTAAAGCGGGTGCTCGGGTTGAAGTTGAGCTGCAACTATTCGCGCCTGCTAACCGTTACCATGTTGCTTTGGTTGATCCGCTGCCTGCTGGTTTGGAAGCGATTAATCCTGCTTTGGCGGTCAATGCTGATTCTGAATTGGACAATGATCCACAGTTTGCATGGTGGTGGGGATCATGGTATGAGCATCAGAACCTGCGTGATGAACGAGCAGAAGCGTTTACTTCATTGCTGCGAGGTGGTGTATATACCTACCGTTATACTGCGCGCGCTACTACGCCGGGTGAGTTTGTTGTACCGCCAGCGAAGGCCGAGGAAATGTATCAGCCGGAAACCTTCGGACGTTCGGCTTCGGCTAAGGTCGTAGTGCAAGCACCTTAGCGCCTTAAAGTCTCTAAGAGCTATCGCTAGTGATTTAGCGATAGCTCGTGCTGAGCCGCAGTATAGGGATGACGCATTATGTTTCATCCCGAACTGTGTTGTTCTAAGTGTATGATACGCAACTCTGCGGCATCTTGTGCGCAGCGATAACGTCCGATTAATTCGATTACCATGGTTCTTTCTTTGGTATCGGTGGTAACTTCCTCTTTGCCAATAAACGTGAAAATATTTTCATGTTGTGAAGTCACAATCCAGCCTAACTGTTCATAAGGTTTAACCCGCTGGGCAGCGTTAATATCTGTTTTGTTTTGAAATTTGCCCCATTGTTGCAATAATTGAATAGCGTACTGACGTGGCTCAGTGCGGCTATCGGTTTGAATAACACAAGTGCCATAACTGAATAATACCCAAGTGGCACGCCAGTGGGAAAAAATGCTACGCCAAGTTTTTATTAATTGTGTGCTATTAGGCATATTAATTAAGGATTGTTATAAGCACTGAAAAAATGAAGTGTAACGTAGTCGTTTGGTTTTGGGGGGGAATAGGTAGCGGTTAACAGGATGTAGCGTTTAACCGTTCAGATTAGTGGACTTTCTATCCTTTACTTCAGTCAATAAAGTTTGAAAATAAGCTTGTACGCGTTTGGCTTGTCCTGCGGTGGAGTCTTCAGCGTACATGCTTTGGCGAAAAGTATGACTGTTGTGTAAACCATGCGTATACCAAGCAATATGTTTGCGGGCAATGCGACAAGCAGAATATTCACCATAGAAGCTATATAAAGCTTGTAAATGTGTCAGCAATACATCACGCATTTCAGCAATGCTGGGTGGAGGAAGTTGCTCGCCGGTTTGCAAATAATGATTTATTTCTCGAAAAATCCACGGGCGACCTTGGGCAGCACGACCGATCATAAGGGCATCTGCGCCAGTTTGTTCTAGCACTTGTTTGGCTTTTATGGGGGTATCGATGTCACCATTAGCAATCACGGGAATGTGGATGCTACGTTTAACCTCAGCAATGAGTTCGTAACGTGCTTCGCCCGTGTACATTTGCTCTCGGGTACGTCCATGAATTGCCAAGGCTGCAATACCTGCTTGTTCAGCTCGTTGTGCCACGCGCAAAATATTTTCCTGCCCATTAGCAAAGCCTAAGCGAGTTTTTAAGGTGACCGGCACGTCGACGGCGGCTACCACGGTATCGAGTATGCGAGCTACTAGTTCTTCATCTTGAAGCAGTGCTGATCCTGCAAGTTTGCGGCACACTTTTTTGGCAGGACAACCCATATTAATATCGATTATTTGTGCACCATGAGCAACTTGATAACGTGCTGCTTTTGCTAGTGATTGAGGTTCTGAACCGGCGATTTGTGCGGTAATAGGTGCTAGCTCACCATCAAAATTGCTACGGTATAATGATTTTTTCTGAGCGTATAAAGTGGTATCAGCGCTTATCATTTCGCTGATCGCATGACCTGCACCAAAATGCTTGCATAATGTGCGAAAAGGACGATCTGTCACCCCGGCCATAGGCGCTACTATGAGTTTATTATTGAGTGTATATGAGCCAATTTTCATGGTGCTGGAGTTTAGCAGCTTTTGTAATTATAGACCCGCCTAATGTAAGGTATTGGTGGTATTAAGGCAGAAGCTGTTTTTGCCTGCCCGAACGATGTTGACGGCAGGTGGAAGCGTTTTTAAACTGATTGGGGTGAATTTGTAAGTGGCGAAGAAGAAATTTTTGCTGCTTACTTTACTTTATATAAATTCCTCCATAATTTTAATTAATATTAATTTTATTTAATGTTTATTTTATTAAAAGATTATCGAATAGATTGCATTAATTTTGATGAAATCAAAAAAGCATATAGAAGATATGATAAATATCTCATCGATAAATGCTTATTCATTTGCAACAGCTTCATGGCGAGGAAAAAACAATGATCCAAGAGAATTGCACGACAGTCAGTTAGCTAACTTTATTGTTAAGGAGTCAAAAGAAGGAAGTGTTGAAATCACAATAAAACTTATTGGGGCTTTCTATGATAGGTATTTATATCTTAGATATTTAAATGTAGATAATTATTTTTTTAGAAACAAGTCATCTCATGGGGATTTATTAAGAAATGAAGTCAGATTATCAGATACTATGAAAGTTATTCATGAAATAGAGTGGGGTATAGATGATAATTGGATGATCGAATGTGAAGATATAATCTACAGTTATAGACTTTTTGAAAAAGCTGATTAGTTAATTTTTTACAGAAAATAGCTATTGAAGCATGTGCTGCCTTCGGACATGATAGCTTTTATTATCGTGCTAATTACTATGAGTATGACTGGGGTGGACACATGATAGGTTATGCCTATCCTGTGAATGTTTTTGGGCAACGTAATACGAAAGACGATCTCTTCTATGTTTATACTTTAAATTATGGGGCTGGTGCTACAGGTTATTACAAAAAACATTGTGTGCCTTATAGTAAGCCTAATTACTATATTCAAGAAAGTTTTGTGAGATGGGACATTCGGATACCTCCGCAAATGTTATCTAACTACAATAGTGGGAGCTACGAGCTCAATGTTTACCAAATTCTTGATTAGCCTTTGTCTGTTGTGTGTTCTATTAACTGCTTGTGATAGTGATCATAAACCTCCGCAAATGGTAGGGGCTGAGTCTTTCAGGACATATCGGTTTGATGAATGTATTGTTAAAGTCGAAATCGATAAGCAGAAGACCTTATCTTATGAGTACTATAATGAACTGGAACGCTTCATTGTGTTTAAAGCTATTTCGCATGCTTCTAGAGATAAATCGTACCCTTTATATCAAATAGATTGGACTAGAGATGGTCGTTTGCGTGATGAATATTACTTTTTTTTTGCCGCTTTATGCGAAAATAAGCTCAGGTATGTGGCTTCTATAGTAAAAAATTATTTTCTTTCAAAAAGAAAATATGCCAATGTGCCCTATGAGATTTTCTCAATAACAAGTAAGGAACTTCCCGAAGGGGTAGGGGGATTTCGTGGATTATGGGTTGACCGTTAAAAACTGAATTTGTTTCGTAACGTAAGCGCTAAAGCAAAAACTCTTTACCATTATATGAGCCAAACAGCGGCCAACAGCATAGCATCAAGTGGTATTATAAAATCAGGTGGTGGATTCTATGGAAAGGGAGTATATACAACTGCTGTAAGGTCTCCTACTTATGCCAAAATATCTGGAGCTACCTCAACACAAGTTGTATTTTCAATTTCAGGAAGTAAAGCTTTGGCAACACCGTTTCCGGACGAATTTAGGATTCCACACAATGTTTTAACTAAATAGTCATGATGAATAAAAAATATTTTTTTACTTTTTTAATTTTTTATTTGGCTATGATTATTTTGTATGGCTTTATTTTTCAAAATAAAAGTGGAAAGTTTATCGATGCTATTACGACATACCAATGGGCTTGGGTGGCTTATTTTTTTGTTGCTCATATTATTTCAGAGTTTTTATCTAGAAAATAAGCAATAAAACCTACTACTTCTTAAACGATCATCTGGGTTTGCCACAGGTACTGCTTGATAGCATAAGTGATATTTCTAATATGATTGATAAATAGGCTTGTTTTATAATAAAGCTGCTTTTTTGAGTTTTTGAATTTAATGTATTTAAAAATAGTTTAGTGATGTGGGAAAAATTCTCTGAACATGATATTGTGGCAATGAAAGAGTTGTTTTGCAATATTCCCTTAAAAATTGAAGTTGCTGATATAGCAATAAGTTTGCGAATAGAGCTGTCAGTGGGGCATTTAGCCGCTTGTGCCGTCATTACCAGAAAGTTTGGTCGATGGTGATCCACTACCGAATCCTTTGTACCAAGTGGTGTACAACAGATTTTAAGAATACCACCCATGTATGTAGGTGGAGCCTTAGGTACAACCTCATCTCCATAATAAGGATAAATAATGTTACTAAGATTACTTGTTGGCTTGAAGTTAGCCATCACTTATCCAAAGCTAGTTTTCTTTAACGAGGCTAATAATATTAAAATTTTCCCTTTAGAAAGCTTATTGCTTGAAGAGATGTACAAAAGAGTTGATAAGGAAACCGCTTCTATAATAAAATCTCAAATTTTAGAAATTAACCTAATTGAGAGGGTTTACAAACCAAAAACAGTTGTTTCTTTTAATAAAATAAGAAGGGCATCTTACTCTTCTGAAAGACTATTAAAGATCAAAAGCTTTAATGATGATTTTTGTATAAGGAAAATACTATTTAAAGCTAAAGACAAAGAAAGCGAGGTAAGTTTTTATATAGTGAAAGGTGATTTTTACTCTATGGAGTTTAACAGAAATATATCTAGTATAATTTATGAAAATAAAATTACACTAATCTGAAATTGTTAATTAGTTAGTTGGCCCTGAATTACTGCTTGTTTGGGCACGCAGCCTAAGGGTTTGGGGCAAGACTTGGCTTTAATACTCGGTCATTTGGCGATAAAGTGGGTAGAACCATGGTGGCTTCGGCTGTTGGAGGAACGATTTCTCGATGGACGGGCGGGAAGTTTGGTTAGTGTGGCGTTTTGTCCTTCGGTATTAGCTTATAGCAATGGATATCTGGTATATCAGTTAGATGAAAATGCGCATACAATATCAAGCGAGCTGAGAGGTTATACCAAGAGTAATCTTTGTATTTTATTCAGGTACATCTGGATTTTTAGTGATTTGTGTGGGGGATTGCCGTGGATACTATAGGTTGGGTGCTGTTGCTGGTCGAGCGCTTAGTAAGACTGGCAAGCTACATCGCTCATGGCGTGGCACACACAGCTATGTGCTGAATAAGCCCTTGTCTTATTGCTTAACAAGCGTTTTCAAGTATTGAATTGCCTGCCTGTACTGTTTATCCACAATAGCTCGCCGGGCATGCGTTTCTAGCTGTTGTGGAGTTAACCTGCTTGGATCGAAGGTATTTTTCGCTGTTTTACGCTTTTTATTTCTGGACAAAAGGACATTCCTTATCCTAAAAAAACCACAAAATCCTGACATACCTCAGACTTACAGCAAGATAGCGTCCATATTGGTAAAGTAAAAACCTTTACCTGTAAACGAAATAGCCCGAAACTACGGTTTCACTATTTATCTGGAGGACATATCATGACAAACCATCGAGTCACTCACTCTGTAAGTCTTTTTAGTAGTCTTATTGCGCTCAGCCTTTTCACCGCCACGCTTCCTATCAACTCTTCCGCCGCTAATGTTCCTGAGGGCACTCAATTAGCCAAAAAACAAGAGTTTGTACGCAGTAATGGTGCAGAACCTGCCACGCTCGATCCCCATAAAGTAGAAGGTGTGCCTGAGTCAAATATTGTTCGTGAAATGTTTGAAGGCTTATTAATCCAAGACGCAGACGGCAATTTGCTTCCAGGTGTCGCTGAAAGTTGGGAAACGTCTGACAATCAGGTGTATACCTTCAAACTGCGTGATACGGCTAAGTGGTCTAATGGCGATCCTGTGACGGCTGAAGATTTTGTGTATAGCTTCCGTCGTGTGGTTGATCCTGCCACCGCTTCGCCTTATGCCTGGTTCTTAGAAATGGCTCAGATAAAAAACTCAGCACAAATTATTAAAGGAGAAGCCAAGCCAGAAACATTGGGGGTCAAAGCACTAGATGAACATACGCTGGAAATTACACTAGAAAGCCCATTACCTTATTTTATCAATATGACGGCGCACACAACTATGGTGCCAGCTCATCGGGCAACGGTAGAAAAATACGGTGATAAATGGACTTCTCCAGAAAATATTGTCAGCAATGGGGCTTACAAATTATCCAACTGGATCGTAAATGAAAAGATTGAAATGGTGCGCAATGAGCAGTACTGGGATAATGAGCACACCGTTGTCAATAAAGTCACTTTCCTACCGATTGAAAATCAAGTCACTGACATGAATCGCTTCTTAGCAGGCGATACCGACATGACTTATGAAATGCCGTTGGAGCATTTCAAGCGTTTGAAAAAAGAACACCCCGAGTCGGTTAAAGTAACACCTTATTTATGTTCGTATTACTACGAATTTAATAATGAAAAAGCGCCCTTTGATGATGTACGTGTGCGTAAAGCGCTGTCTTATGCCATTAATCGTGACATTATCACGGACAATATTCTCGGCATGGGACAGTTAGCCGCTTATAACTTTGCCCATCAAAAAGTCGCAGGCTTTAAAGCAGAGCCCACTGATTATTCACAAATGACTCAGGCTGAGCGCGATGCCAAGGCCAAAGCCTTATTGGAAGAAGCGGGTTTTGGCGCAGATAAGCCACTTTCCTTTACTTTGCTGTATAACACCAGTGAAAATCATAAAAAAATTGCCGTTGCAGTCGCGGCTATTTGGAAAAAAACTTTGGGCGTAGCGGTTAAACTGGAAAATCAAGAATGGAAAACTTTCTTGGAAACACGTACAGCAGGCAATCATGAAGTTGCGCGTGCGGGCTGGTGTGGTGACTATAACGAAGCCTCAACCTTCTTGTCACTTATGCAAAGCAATAATGGTAATAACCACGCTAAATACTATAGTGATGAATATGACCAGATTATGAAAAACGCGCTCAGTGCCAAAACAACGGAAGAGCGTAGTCAACTCTATGCGCAAGCCGAGCAATTATTGGCAAAAGATATGCCGATTGCGCCTATTTATCACTATGTCAATGCGCGTTTGGTGAGTCCTAAAGTGGGTGGCTACCCCATGAATAATGCCGAAGATAATATTTACAGTAAGGACTTATACATGATCGCTGAGTAAGGGGACAATACCTATGCTCAAGTTCATTCTCAAACGTCTGTTGGAGGCGATTCCTACTTTACTGGTGCTGATTACGCTGACTTTTTTTATGATGCGTTTTGCGCCAGGTAGCCCTTTTACCAGTGAGCGAGCCTTGCCACCCGAAGTGATTGCCAATATTGAAGCCAAGTATGGGCTGGATAAACCTGCTTGGCAGCAATATTTCACTTATCTCGGTGGTTTATTACGAGGCGATTTAGGACCTTCATTCAAATACAAGGACTATACCGTGAATGAACTGGTGGCACAGGCTTTGCCTGTGTCCACCAAGCTGGGTATAGCTGCTTTTATCCTAGCTCTATGGGTGGGTGTCACTGTTGGTACGATAGCGGCTTTAAGGCAAAATACTTGGATTGATTATTGGGTTATGTCGACGAGTATGACGGGGATTGTCATCCCTTCCTTTGTCTTTGCCCCTCTGCTGGTTTATATCTTTGCCATCCAACTGGAATGGCTACCTGCTGGGGGTTGGAATGAGGGGCGCTTGCCTTATATGATTTTACCTGTCGTTGGTTTGGCTTTTCTGTACATGGCTTCCTTTGCCCGTATTATGCGTGGCAGTATGATCGAAACCTTACATTCCAATTTTATTCGTACCGCTAAGGCCAAAGGTGTGCCCAGTACTCGCATTGTGCTGCAACATGCCTTACGCCCTGCCATGTTACCTGTGGTGTCTTATATGGGGCCTGCCTTTGTGGGGGTTATTACGGGTTCGGTAGTGATTGAAACCATTTTTGGTTTACCCGGTTTGGGTAAGCTCTTTGTGAATGGTGCACTGAATCGTGATTACTCTTTGGTATTAGGCTTAACCATATTGATTGGATTTTTCACCATCTTATTCAATGCCATCGTTGATATTTTATATGCGGTTATTGATCCACGTATTCGCTATTAAAGAGGCTGATGAATGAAAAATATTAAACCGATCACGCAGGCCAAAACCAATGCGGTGGAACAATTTGCTGAGCAATTAAGCGATATGGAAGCCGTGGAAGGTCGTAGTTTATGGCAGGATGCACGGCGTCGCTTTAGGCGTAATAAAGCTGCTATGTTGAGTTTATTGATTTTAATCTGTATCACTTCGCTTACTTTATTCGGGCAACATTTCAGTGAATACAGTTTTGATGAGCCTGACTGGGTAGCCATGAGTGTGCCACCCTCACCGGAAAGTGGTCACTATTTTGGAACCGATACTTTAGGGCGTGATTTATATGTACGTACCTTGCTGGGAGGACGCATCTCTCTACTCGTTGGTGTATTGGGCGCATTGGTTGCGGTACTTCTAGGCACTTTATATGGCGCAACGTCGGGTTTTTTAGGCGGCACAGTGGATCGCGTTATGATGCGCATACTGGAAATCCTGTATGGCTTGCCTTTTATGTTCTTGGTGATTTTGCTGGTCACTTTTTTCGGGCGCAATATCTTTCTGATTTTTGTAGCGATTGGTGCAGTCTCGTGGCTGGATATGGCGCGGATTGTGCGCGGGCAAACCTTAAGCCTCAAACAGAAAGAGTTTATTGAAGCCGCAGAAGTCTATGGTGTTTCCAAGTGGAAAATCATTACGCGCCATATTGTACCTAATGTATTGGGTATTGTAGCGGTTTATGCCACCCTGTTAATTCCCAGCATGATTCTAACTGAATCCTTTTTAAGCTTTTTGGGATTAGGGGTGCAAGAGCCTATGACCAGTTGGGGCGCTTTATTACAGGAAGGTTCTCAAACTATGGAAGTCGCTATTTGGCAATTGCTGTTTCCCGCCGCCTTTATGATGGTGACACTGTTTTGCTTTAATTTCGTAGGCGATGGCTTGCGCGATGCACTTGATCCTAAAGACCGTTGAGGAGTTGAATTATGACATTATTGACGGTTAAAGATCTGTGTGTCGCGTTTACCACTCCTGATGGCACTGTAACGGCGGTGAACAATCTCGATTTCAGTTTAGAGCGTGGCGAAACCTTGGGAATTGTGGGGGAATCAGGCTCAGGTAAAAGCCAAACTGCTTTCGCCCTCATGGGTTTATTGGCTCATAATGGGCACGTGTCAGGCAGCGCTATGTTCGATGATGAGGAAATTTTGTACCTCTCTGAAAAAGCGCTTAATAAAATACGTGCTCAGAAAATATCCATGATTTTCCAAGATCCGATGACTTCGCTCAACCCTTATATGAAGGTTGGCAAGCAACTGACAGAAAGCCTGCAACTACATAAGCACATGGGGCAACAGGAAGCTGAACAAGCCGCTATTCGCATGCTGGAAGCGGTACGTATTCCTGAAGCTAAAAAGCGCATGAGTATGTATCCGCATGAGTTTTCAGGTGGCATGCGTCAGCGCGTGATGATTGCCATGGCCTTATTGTGCGAACCGCAATTATTGATTGCCGATGAGCCGACTACTGCACTGGATGTCACCATACAGGCGCAAATTCTCAATCTGCTACAAGAGTTAAAGCAAAGCTTTAATACGGCCATTATTCTAATTACGCATGATCTTGGTGTGGTGGCTGGTTTATGTGACAAGGTGTTGGTGATGTACGCCGGGCGCACGATGGAATACGGTAGCGTGGAGAACATTTATTACCATCCTACTCATCCTTATACCCAAGGCTTATTGCAATCTGTTCCCCGACTGGATAGCCAAGCAGCAGCGTTACCCACCATTGGCGGTAATCCACCCAACTTGTTAAAGCTTCCCTCGGGCTGCCCTTTTCATCCACGTTGCGAATTTGTTATGCCAACATGCAGGCTAAATGCACCTTCATTGGATAACTTTGCGGCGGAGCGTTTGCGTGCTTGTTACCTGCCAGTTAGGGAGTTGAGCCATGTCGACTAAATCTGCTTTATTGGATGTGGACAATTTGTCCGTGCAGTTTACGGTCAAGCGTGATAATGCTTGGTTTTGGGAAGCCCCTGCTCAACTCAAGGCGGTAGATCAAGTTTCTTTTCGAGTTTATGCCGGTGAAACTGTGGGGGTCGTTGGCGAATCGGGTTGTGGCAAATCGACCTTGGCACGAGCCATTATTGGTCTGATCCCTGTTAGTGCTGGCCAAATGCTGTGGTTGGGGCAAGACTTGACGCAAATGAACGAAGTAGAGCGTCGCGCTAATCGGCAACATATGCAAATGATTTTTCAAGACCCTCTGGCTTCGCTCAATCCACGTATGACCATAGGCAATATTATTGCCGAACCTTTGCAAACTTATCATCCTGAACTGTCCAAAGAAGCCATGATGGACAAAGTCCAAGCCATGATGAAAAAAGTTGGGCTTTTACCTAACCTCATTAACCGTTATCCGCATGAATTTTCAGGAGGGCAATGCCAACGTATTGGGATTGCGCGTGCTTTAATACTCGAACCACAATTGATTATTTGTGATGAGCCTGTCTCTGCCTTGGATGTTTCCATCCAAGCCCAAGTTGTCAATTTATTGCAAAGCTTGCAAGCAGAAATGGGTTTAAGCCTGATTTTTATTGCACATGATTTGTCGGTGGTGAGACACATTAGTGATCGTGTCTTGGTCATGTACTTAGGCCATGTGGTGGAATTGGGGGAAGCCAGCGCTTTATTTGAAAACCCCTTACACCCCTATACTAAAGCACTCATGTCGGCAGTACCGATTCCTGATCCCAAACTGGAACGTGGTAAAACCATACAATTGCTGGAAGGGGAAATGCCCTCGCCCTTGAATCCGCCTTCAGGCTGTGTTTTCAGAACACGCTGCCCAATAGCGGCAGCACAATGTGCTGAGCAAAAACCGCAATTACAAGGTGATGATCAACATGCAGTGAGTTGCTTGCGGGTGGAATATTGAACAAGCCTTCGGCTTATCTTGGGCAAGAATTAAGTAAGCTTGCAGGGAAGGCAAGTTTGGTAAGCTAATGACTTCTCAAATGCTCAGACACGGCTTCTCTAAAAAATAATCACCAGTTTGAAAAACCGAGCCATTAGCTCGGCTTTTCGTAAGTTAATTCATTATCGCAGACGGCGTAATAACTCAGGATCAGGATAGCCATCAGCAGGTAATCCCAATTGCTGTTGGATGCGACGCACTGCATCACGGGTCATTTCGCCAATAATGCCATCAATTTTGCCAACGGGCAGGCCGCGAGCCTTTAGCTTGCTTTGCAACTGTTTCACTTGCCCGATAGAGAGTTTAGCAACAGGTGCATTACCCGCTCTAAGTGCAGGTGCACCCGCAAAACGGGTCGCCAAGTAAGCGGCTGTGGTTGAATAAACTGTGGACTCATTCCATTTTAAGAAGACGTCAAAGTTAGGATAGGCCAGAAATGCAGGACCATTGCGTCCCATGGGCAATAATAAGGCTGCCCTACCGGCGTTGGGTAAGGGCTGACCGTTAACCAAGGTGACACCCTGCTTTTTCCATTCTGCCAAAGCTAACTTATTATTCAAACGTGCCAAGCTCCAATCCATTTCAGTTGGTACGCGAACTTCTTGTAACCAAGGTTCACCCGCACGCCAACCATACTTTTTTAGTAAGCGTGCGGCGGAGGCCAATGCGTCGGCACTAGAGCGAATTAAATCACGATGACCATCCCTATCATAATCCACTGCATATTGATTATAACGTGATGGCAAAAATTGCAGTTGCCCCAGCTCACCAGCCCAAGCACCTCGCATATTCGCTGTTGTCAAATCGCCTTTTTGAATCAGCCATAAAGCGCCTATTAATTCAGGCCGAAATAGCTCTGGGCGGCGACAATCATAAGCCAATGTCAAGACTGAACGCAGTGTGGGATAATTCCCGGTCACAACACCAAAATCTGACTCCAAGCCCCAGAACGCTGCCAATACTTCACCGGGTACACCAAACTGTTGTTCTATACGGCGAAACAAAGCAGCGTTTCTTTTTAAATGATTACGGCCATGTGTCAAACGATGCCTAGAAACCTTCTTGGCAGAAAACTCCAAAAAAGTCTGTGCAAAAACATGTTGAGAGCGATCACGACGAATAACTTCAGGATCAGGAGTCAAGCCCTGTAAAGCCTTATCCATTACCTGTGGTGATAAACCAGCAGTAGCGGCTTCTCGTTTGAACTGATTTAACCACTGATTAAAATCAAGCGTATTGTGGCAATCTGCCAGAGCTGCTGGGCTAGGTAACAGGCAAGCGACAAGAAAAATGGATCTTAGATAACGCATAATTAACCCTTTTATTCATGATTCATCCAAGTAGTTCGAGTATGACAACAGAAAAATGTTCACCCGACAAGTTACAGAATGAATTGCCTAAGACGGCGAGGAAGCGTCGTTAGCCGTTTATTAAGACGCACGTGTCTATGCTGGTCTTTGGCATTAGCGCAAGCCTGCCTGATCGTGCTGCGTTATTGTTCAGCTTGGGTATTATCGCTAGACGGCCAAGGCAGTGTGCCACGCTGTTCCAAGCGCACACTGCCATCGCTTTGTTGCGAGCCCAATAAGCCTAATACATTACCCACTGAAGGTGGTGCTTCACCTGATGGCTTCAAAAATATTTCCAATTGATAATCATGGTTATCCATGACGTCAACATGACCATCCAATACAATGGCCGTTTCGTTTGATTCCAAGCCTAGCTTCATCGCCTGATCCAGCTCATTGGACTCACGGATGCGGACTTTGTATTCCCCCCCTAGATTCAATGGCCCAACAATAGGTGCTATTACGCTGCCGTCACGCCAATTAATATCCCCTTCTATTTGCGGCAAATCTTTACGGTTCCACACAATCTGGCGAAAATCACCACTAATATCACCCTGAGCTTGCATGCCCAACTCATTCGCTTCAGGAATCTGCTTGATCAGTTCGCGCGCACTACTATTCAGTGTCAAAGGAGCACATTTCACCTGCGTCAGAAATGATATGCCACATTGCCCCTTTAATTGAATAGCAGTTTGTACTTTAGCATTCACATCCGCCCCCAAATAACCTCCTAGTAGCCAAGAAGGACGAAAATTCCAATACAAATTATCCACCTGTATTTTGGAGGTATGTAGACGTTGTACTTTGCCATGCCACAAAGTACCGCTCACTCCAGCGAACTTTACTTCAGGAGCGATTCGAGTGATTTGTTGTACGAGTACTGGCAAAGGTGCCAAAGCAGCTAAGGAAATCAAAAAGCTGCTGAGACCTGCCAACACCCAGGTAATTTGTTTTTTCATCGTTCCAAAGTTAGTGTTGCTCCAGTCAAGCCCAGCGTATCTGCTGGAACCAGCGACATGGTCGTGACATAAATGCCGTAACGAGACTCCAGCTCCCCCAAGAACTGAGCCAACTGATCAAATTGTGCATCTTCCAATTGAAGTGTTACATCATTGCGCCCCCTCGCATCTGAACGCTTTAACACATTGTCCCCGGTCAACTGGTATTTTTGCAACAAAGGCACTACCAAAAGCTGTACATTTTCATTTTTTCCCTCTAATTCACGCTTGCCTAGACCACGCAAGCTTTCTATATGGGGCTGAGATTGTTGGAGAAAGGCGTAATCACTCTCTAAAATGGCAATGTCTTCCTGTAAGCGCAGCTTGTACTTCATCCAAGGTTGCCATGCCAAAAACCATAAAAAAACCGCCAATAAAACACCCCCTCCTAAGATAAGAAGGTAACGCTCTCGCTCGGATAAACCTATAAACCAAGCTTTCACGACGAGACCTCCAATACCAACTCAGCTCTGACCACATTATTAACTTGGCTGGAGCGAATAGTAACTTCATAACCCAAGGCATCCGATAATTGCTGCCGCAAACGGTCTGGCAATTGCAAATTGGGGGATTCAAAATTAATCGTCATGCGTTTATTACGCAATATAATTTCAATAATTTTCAGCGACTGTTCCTGCTGAAAAGCTTTGGCCACCAAAGACATTTTCGCTAGTGGACTACTTTTGACCATCTTGGAACCACTAGCCTGCTCCAATAGCTTGATTTCAGAAACTGCCCGCCCGCGCAGTCCTTCTACTGATGCATTGCTTATATTAGGAAACATGTCAGAAAACAAAGCTAAATTACGCTGCTCTGCGGCGGTCACTTCTTGCTGTAATTTAAAGGTTTCTGCCGCTTGTATTCCTAAAGCAATTGCCGAGGTTAAAGCCGTAATACCTGCCACAGCACGCCAACGTTTCCAGTGGCGGGTAAACGAAGACATGCTGCGATCTTGGTAGCCACTCAGTAAGTTAAGCCCCCAACCTTCTTGTAAACTGTTGAGTTGTATATGATTTGGTTGTGGCACGGTCAAGAGTTCAATATCCTCTGGCCAAACTGTTTCAATATCGGCCTCTAGACGCAGCACTCTTGATTGCACTTCAGTATCCCATAGCTCATCCAACAGCAGGGGCAAAGCCGTAGCAGGACAACTAAAACCACTGCGTAGGCCATTACGTACCCAAGCTTGGCCATCACGAATCCAGACGGTTGGAATACCATCTTCATGCCAAGGCAAAGCAAAGATATCTGGCAAAATATAACGTGGGCGCAATTTATGTTGCTTAAGTATTTCGACCCAAGCCAGCAAACGATCACGTTCTACGACCGCAACATCCAACTTACCTGATAAACCAGCAGATTGCCAAACAAAATGCTGATCCTCCAACTCCCCCACCAAATTTTCTTCTAAAGCAAAAGGAAGTGCCTGCCGCAATTGACGCACATTCTGAGTGGGTAAAGTCGTCTGTGTTAACAAGACATCGTGTGTAGGCACTAATAGAGTGATGACTTGACCAGCCGCAACTTTTTCAATATCAGCCCAAGAGCCTTGCCACCATTCAGCGGAAACAGCCTGATTATCCAATAAGGCATAGGCAAAGTGAGTATCAGTTAATTGTTGTAAATGCAGGATCAACATATCGTTTTGTCAGTTCAGGCCAGTTAGATTAGCTTGATCAGTTTGTTTTTTATACCTAGGTACACGGGAAAACTGCCGCATTATGACATGAACCTCACCTTCAGGTGAGCGAAATAGCACGCTATTTAGAAAAAGCCGTGTTTTACCCAACTTAACCTGCCCCGTCAAACGAAAATAATTGGAACTAACCCCTAAAGCAGCAGAAGCTTCAGGCGTCAAACCGGAGACACTCGTACTCAAGGCATTTATATCTTCAATGGGTCTAGAACGCCGTAATGTTAATAAAGTCCCCACTTGCTGTGATGTTAAACCCACCGCCAACAGGGCAACTTCATCGGCTGTATTAGCGTTCAAAGCTGTTGGGGTAGGCAAGGTAAAAGCATAAGGCAGGATCTCATTCAGAACCTCTTGTTTTTCTTCAGCGTTCGTTACGCTATCCAGCCGAATTGCCATCAATTCGGCTGGATCAGAAAGCAAATGATTCGCAGCTTTGTAAGGAGGGTCTTGTTGCTCATAATAACTAGATTCTGCACTGCCCGGATCACTCAGCTTATCATCTTCATCAATCCAGTCTAGTGTCGTAAAAGCAAAGCTCGTTGGCAAACCATACGTTTGTAGTAAGCGCTGATAAGCTTTCATCATAAAAGCGCGTGGCTTTTTATCTTTGACATCGTAAATATTATTAATATTGAAATAAGCCTGCATATCTTCCAGCTTTATTTCAATCTGTCCAATGGCTTTCCCATTGTCATCGTCGATTTCAAATGGATCTAACGCTTGTGCCCAATCATCAAATAAAGAATCTGATTTATTTTTCTGTGCATCACGTTTCAATACCGCAGCCATCATATGTTCAGCCGCATAAGCATATTGATAAGCCTGTTCCATTGTCTGAATATTTTGTGTCAGACGAATACTGTAGCGCTGCTGCATATAAATGGCTGTAGCAATCGTCACTGCCAAAGCAGCAATCATAATGGCCATTAACATCGCAATACCGCGCTGCCGCCGTAACGATGTAATGGAAGTAGAGCTAAAGGCTATTTTCATACCTAAGTTTAATTGAGTTTAGCTGAGTTTAATTAGGCTTAATCGGTTTCAGTCGTAATGATAGCTTGACTCCCTTGCCACCACGCAGCTTATGGTCATAAATCGTGGTATAGGCCATCACTGTACGCACATAACGCCGCGTTTCATTAAACGGAATGCTTTCTACCCACTGATCTGCTTCAATGGTTTTATTGGGTGTCCATTTGGGAATACGCCTAGGACCTGCATTATAAGCTGCTGTTGCCTGTGCATAATTGCCCGCAAAACGCCGATACATTTCACGCAAATAAGCACTACCTAATTTAACATTCATTTGTGGCTGTAAGATGTCTTCACGTCCCGATACCGTAACACCTAGCTTACGGCCTACTGCTTTAGCGGTGCTAGGCATAATCTGCATTAAACCTAAAGCGCGCGCGCTAGACTCGGCACTGGCATCAAAAGCACTTTCCCGACGCATAATACCCAAAATCCAAGCCGGATTAATACCTTGTGAGCGAGAATGCTCCAATACCAAATCTTGATACAACACGGGGAAACGTAAATCCACTACATTCCAATCACGTGTACGTGATACTGTCCAAATAGCCAGATTAGCATCACCCGCACGACTAGCGATTTCTGCGGCTGCCAGTATGCCCTCTTTGTCCATGCTCCCCAGCAAACGAAACCACTCGCGCCGTGCTTGGGTACGCTCACCTAAAGCCAGCCATTCACGCCAGCGCTTTAAAGAAGCCAACTTTTCCAATCCTTTAATACGTTCACTACGATCAGGAGCTGGCTCTTTCAAACGGCGGTACTCAAGCTTTAGACGATCGGCTGCCATAAAGCCATAAAAGGTAGCATCAGCCGCAATACGCCCATACACCTGACGTGCTTCCCGTTTATGCCCTAGTTTTTCTAGTGCTCGACCTTTCCAATACTGCCAAATATCCTTATCACCTTCTCCCTCTGCTTGATTTTCAAGTCCCTTTACAGCTTCCAGCAAGGTTTTCCAGTGGCCTGTACGCAAAGCCAGCCGCGCTAGCCAGATATTGCCTTCAGCAGTACGGTATTTAGCCGGAATATTTTTCAGACGTTTAAAGCCATCAGAATCGTGCCGCCAAGCTTCCCACATACCCAAACGACTTTCTACTGCACCTTTTTCTGCACCAGTAAACTTAAATTTAGCCTGTGCTTTACTCCATAAAGATAAAGCATCACTTAATTTTTTATCAGCAGCCCGTTGTATGCCAAATACAATCATTTCACGCAAACGCGCTGAATCATCAAGCTTAAATGCCTTATCCAAATTTTTAGATGGATCACGGCGTATCTCTATCCATAACTTGACTAGAGCCTGATCTTCAGCAGATAAATTTCCAGCCAATACACTGGCGACTGTCACGTAATTATTAGCAATCAATCGCCCAATACGATCCCACTCGTCCTCATCCGTGAGCTGGTCTTTTTCACGCATGAGCCGCAATAAATTATTACAATCTGATGGTAAATCCGTATTTGCTTTATCCCAAATGGCTTTGCCTGCTGCTAAGCCTTCTGCTTCCCGCCCCTTCATGACTAGAGCTTCTGCGCGATAACATTGTATTGCAGTATGCTGTGGAATATCAGGGATATACTTCAACAAGGCACTCCAATCACGTCTATTAGCAAAACGATTAGCCATGCGTACATAAATGGCATCGCTCATAATGGAATTGGGGTTGCGCTCAGCAAAGCGTACCAATTCACGGTTTGACTTTTTATCAAAATGATGTGTCAGAAACTCGTATTCAATCCAAGGGTACAGTGGATAAGATTTTAGCTTGGGTAACTCAGTACGCCATTCGCCTGTTTCGCCTGCTTTAACCTTCGGATAAATATCCTGAAATAATTCGCGCTGCTCTTCTAAGCTGGCAGCGGACACAGCAGATAAAATGCTACTGATGAGCAGACATAAAAAAGCTAAAAAGCGGCGGTGTAATTGCAATCTGTTTGATGCCATGATTTTACTGACTCTAAGACTTTACAGAAACGACAGCCTTGGATTAGTTGTTGATTTGGCTTTTTAATAGCCCCAGATAACGCTCATAACGACGCTGCGGTACTTTAGCTGATAATACAGCGGCTTTTACAGCACATCCGGGCTCATGGTGATGTGTGCAGTTATTGAACCTGCACAACCCCATAAAGGGTTCGAACTCAGGGTGACCTGCTTGTAATTCTGGCACAGTCAGGCTACCCAACGCAAAATCCCGAACACCGGGAGAGTCGATTAATGTACCACAAGCGGGCAAGTGATATAAATTGGCGACAGTTGTCGTGTGCCTTCCTTCGCCGGTATCTGCTATTGCTCCCACCCGAATGCCTTTCTTTGGCAACAGTTTATGCAGCAATGAAGATTTACCGACGCCAGATTGCCCGACTAAAATAGCGGTTCTGCCTGCCACATAACGACAAATCGCTGCTATATCCTGATAGTCCACGCCAGACGCTTGAGTATGTAAAACAACATAGCCTAATCGTTGGTATTCTTCTAGGCAGGCAAGATGTTCAGTATCCGCATACTGACTACGTAGGTCTGATTTATTAAAAATAATCAGCGGGTCGGCTGATAATGAATGCGCGGTGATTAAATAACGATCCAACAACTCCCAATTGGGGGCGGGTCGCCAACTATTCACAATCAACAAAACATCAATATTAGCGGCGACTGTGCGCAATTTGCCGCGTATATCGGGGCGAGACAGGGCATTTTTACGAGGCAAAATTTCAATAACGCTGGCATTTCCCTGTGCTTCACGCTGCCAACGAACATAATCACCGCAAGCTACATGCTCTAGCTTGCGGCGTGTCGTGCAACGTATGTGCTCACCTTGATCATTTTCTAAAACCAATTCAGCACCATAACGGGTTATGACTCTGCCAACATCACCTGCTTTCATAAAGCTATTGTGAAGGAAAACCGGACAGTTGCGAACCCTCCAAATGGATTCTTTCTACTTGATTTACTGTTTTTGTTTGGCGGGAGGAAATTTGTAATAAACTTGGTTTAACCAAGCCACAACATCTAATACTTGATCATCGAACCAGTTTGTACTCAAACTAGCGTCACAAATACGTACTTGTTGATCCAACTCAGTCAAACTATTGACCTTACGGTTAACACGGGTAAATACATCAGTGCCGTGACAATGGAGGCAGCGGGATGCTTCAAACAACCTCCTGCCATTATCTGGATTAGGCTCACCGGCCCAAGCCGGTTGAGTTAACCCCGCCAATACCAACAGCAATACAGGGACTTGATTGAGTTTCATTCTTTCCTCACTCATTGATTTCTGGTGGCCCTTGCCTTTGTAAGTGAGCGATACGAATCGCCGCAGGCGGATGGGAATCATAAAAAGCCGAATACAATGGGTCAGGTGTCAAAGTATTCGCATTTTCCTTGTAGAGACCGACCAGTGCTGCAATGAGTTCCGCTGCACTAGACTGATGGGCAGCAAACTCATCCGCTTCAAATTCATGTTTGCGTGACAGTAAAGCCAGCAGCGGGCTAATAAAAAAGGTAAATACCGGACTAACCAACATAAATAGTATTAAGGCTATATAATTGGAAGGCTCACTCTCTTGCACGCCCAAGCTGGTATAAAACCACGCTTGATTCATCAACCAAGCCAAGATAGCAAAGCCTATGAAGGTCATGCTCACTGACAAAATCATGCCTTTAATAATATGCTTACGTTTAAAGTGCCCTAGTTCATGTGCCAGAACAGCTTCTATTTGCGCAGGTGTTAAATGCTTAAGCAGGGTATCAAAGAAAACAATGCGCTTATTTTTGCCAAAGCCTGTGAAATAAGCATTACCGTGGGCGGAACGCTTAGAGCCATCCATCACAAAAACACCTTTGCTATTGAAACCTGTTCTTGTTAACAGCTTTTCAATGCGTTCTGCTACCTCGCCTTCCTCAAGCGGTTCAAAGCGGTTGAATAAGGGCGCAATAAATTTTGGATAAGCCCAAGTCATCAATAGCGAAAAAGCCGTTAAGCCCAGCCATGCATAAATCCACCAAGCACTCCCTGCCGACTCCATCAGCCACAAGATAAATATAATCAAAGGAACGCCAATCACTAAACTCAGGATGAGTCCTTTCAATAAATCCATCACAAAGGTTTGGGGTGTGGTTTTATTAAAACCAAAACGCTCTTCCAGCACAAAAGTACGATACAGCGAAACAGGCATATCCAGCACAGCGGAAATCAATGCTAGGCTTAAAATTACGGCTGCGCCGGTCAGTAAAGGTGTCCAGCCCATACTGCTCCAAGCCTGAACCAGCCAGTCCAAACCACCACCTAAAGTCCACACGAGCAGCATTAACAAGCCCAGCATTAAATCCACTTGACCCAAACGCCCTTTGGCAAGCGTGTAATCAGCGGCTTTTTGATGCTCCTGCAAAGAAATCTTGTCAGCGAAGGCTGCCGGTACTGCGCTACGGTGCTCACTCACAGACTGGCTCTGACGTAAAGAAAGCCACAAGCGTGTGGCGGTAGCGGCGAATAAGAACAATAAAAAAACGAAGGTAAAGCTTTGCATAATGATCTGTTACTATCCTAAATAAATAATTTGTAGTTGATTCTACTGAAACCCGACACGAGTATAAAAAGCAATGGCTGAAAATCAGGAAAAAATGGATCCATACAACCTTATTTGGATAGATCTGGAAATGACGGGTCTAGACCCACAAAATGATCTGATTATAGAGATAGCCACCGTTGTCACCGATAAGCATTTAAGCATATTGGCCGAGGGACCAACAATTGCTATTTATCAGACACCCACAACATTAGCCGCAATGGGGGAATGGTGTCAGGTACAACACGGTGGTTCAGGGCTAACAGAGCGTGTTAAAAACAGTACTTGGAGCGAACAACAAGCAGAGCAAGCTACCCTAGCATTTCTGCGCCGCTATGTAGAAGCAGGTAAATCGCCCATGTGTGGTAATAGCATCTGTCAGGATCGGCGCTTTCTTGCTCGCTATATGCCTAAATTGGAGGCTTTTTTCCATTACCGTAATCTGGATGTCAGTACTTTGAAAGAATTGGCAAAACGTTGGAAGCCCGGTTTAGCAGAACAATTCCATAAAACGGCTAGTCATTTGGCGATGGATGATATTCACGATTCAATTAATGAATTGAAGTTTTATCGGGAAAGACTACTGGCTCTTTAAAGTCAGAGTCGACGGGTGTGCCAACCGTAGGAGAATAGCGTGTGCATACCCTCACTCTAGCCTACAGCGCCCTAATCATATTCAGTGTCTTTCCAGATACGTAAGGTCGCAAACACTTCCGCAGGTGATTTTAGGTCACGTTTTGCAACCTCTTCTGCTTTGGCAATAAGCTCAGGCACATGCGTGCGCAAAAATGGATTGGTTGCAAACTCACCCTCCAAAGTAAAGGGCACTGTAGCACGTCCAGAATCCAACAAATCCCAACAGTTTTCCAAACGCTCATCTATATCACTATTTTCTGGCTCTACCCATTTGGCAAAGCCCAGATTATCGACAGTATATTCATGGGCACAGTAAACGAGTGTTTTTGCAGGTAAACTTGCCAATTTTTGCAGAGAAGCAAACAAGTCTTCCATGCTGCCATCAAACACACGTCCACAGCCACTGCCAAACAGCGTATCACCACAAAACAGGCTGTCTTCTCCGAAATAAGCAATATGCCCAGCGGTATGTCCGGGCACATCCAATACCTCAAATCGCAAACCCAAGTCATCCAATGTGACGCTATCCCCTTCTTGCAAGGGCTGCGTCAGATGAGGAATGACCTCATTACGTGGACCATAAACCTTAAGTTCAGGATAATGCGTGCAGAGCTGCTCAATACCGCCCACATGATCACGATGATGATGCGTAATCAATAAAGCCAGCGGTCGCATCTGGCGCGCTGTTAATTCTGCAATCACTGCCTGTGCATCACCTGGATCGACAATGGCAGCATGTTTCCTTTCTTCATTTGTCATTAGCCAAATATAATTATCGGTAAAAGCCGGGATACTGATAACCTGAATCATGCTTAGCACCTCCCTTATCGTTTCGTGCTTGCTGCAATTTTCAATATAATCGTCATCTTTCTATAATCGCATATCCGCTAACTTACCACTTTGATAGCTTATACGGAATAATGGTGATTTGCGTAAGAATCTAGCAATTCATCACATAATTCGACACGAATTCGTAAAAGAAACAGCCATACTACTGGCATAGCTAGGCTAATCTGACCGAGCGCTTAGATCAACAGGCTGGCTAGGCCAACTTATTAGGCAAAGGAACGATGACATGAAACAGGGACAACTGTATATTGTTTCCGCCCCTTCTGGTGCGGGTAAAACCAGCTTACTCAATGCCCTGCGCGGACAACTCAAATATGTGACTGTGGCCGTCTCACATACCACACGCCCACCTAGATCAGGGGAAAAAGAGGGTTGGCATTATCACTTTGTCAGTGTGGAAACATTTCGTCAGGAAATCGACTGCGGCAATTTTTTGGAATATGCGCAAGTTTTCGATAATTACTATGGCAGCAACCGCGTAGGCGTAGAGCAATTATTGGATGCTGGCAAAGATGTCATTCTGGAAATTGATTGGCAAGGCGCACGGCAAGTCAGAAAAGTTCACCCTGATATTATCAGTATTTTTATTTTGCCTCCCAGCCAAGCAGCACTGGAAGAACGTTTACGTAGCCGCAAACAAGATAATGAAGCCACTATCCAACGACGTATGCGCGATGCTCGTAGTGAAATGTCACATTATCCTGAGTATGACTACCTCATTATTAATGATGATTTTGAGGATGCCTTGGAAGAGTTACTAGCTATCTTTCGCAGTGGTCGTCTGCGCCTAGATAGGCAAGTACAACACCGTAAAGATTTGTTGGACTCATTGACGGGTAATTAGCTATTTGAAATTCAGCTAAATCAAATCGCTTAAGTCAATATTCCACGTCTGTAAATGGTAAATGGAGTACGCATGGTAAAAGCCCTTTTCGCAAGTACCTAAACAGGCTTTCAGCATGCACCGTGCTCAAAAGGATAAACAGGCGAACAATGATTAATTTCATTAAAACATGGTTAAGTGAGTTTTATTAGTTGTCCTGACGCGGCTTCTTTGTTTTGCCCAATCTATAACGGGAACGCGCATAAGGATCTGGTTTATGGCGCGTTGTTTTTTTCCGCGCTGTCGGGCGGTGGGACGCTTTGTCGGTTGAGTTCGCTGCTTTGCTAGAGGAGGACTTATGCTCATTTTGCCAGTCCGAACCGTCATCAAAACTTAAACCTACTGACTCATACAGTTTGCGAGTCATTTTAGCCTCTAGTTCTTGATGATGCCCCAGCCGCAAATAACGCGGTAAACTAATCTCACCATAACGAATTCGGATTAAGCGGCTGACCTTTACGCCCTGAGACTCCCATAAGCGCCGCACTTCACGATTGCGTCCCTCAGCCAATACAACGTGATACCAATGATTTGCGCCCTCACCGCCAGCCTCTTTAATCCGCAAGAAATTGGCTGAACCCTCTTCCAATGCCACCCCCGTCTGTAAGCGTTGTAGCATATCGCCATCCACTTTTCCCAACACGCGCACAGCATACTCACGTTCAATCTCGGAAGACGGGTGCATCAACTTATTTGCCAATTCGCCATCGGTGGTAAACAGCAACAAGCCATCGGTATTGACATCCAAGCGCCCAATCATGACCCAACGCCCTTGGCGTAACCGTGGCAAGCGATCAAACACTGTTGGGCGACCTTCAGGATCATTGTGTGTAGACACTTCGCCCGCACGCTTGTGGTACATCAATACCTTAGGTGTTGCGCGTAAACGCGATTCTAGGTGTAACGTTTTACCGTGTAAGATTACTTTATCAGCAGTATTAATCTGCTGTCCCAACGTGGCAGGCTTACCATTTACTTGTAACTCACCCGCCTCAATCCAGCGCTCAATTTCACGCCGCGAACCGTAACCGGCACGTGCTAATAATTTCTGGATGCGTTCTTTCATATGGCTGTTCTCTGCGCTGCTTGAGGGTAAGTTGGGAAAAGGCGCTAGTATGCCATGTTCTAGCAGGATAGGGTGCGCTTGTATTAATTATTAATAAGAGTTGGTATCTCCAGTATAAATCAGCAACAATAGTCATGTTAAAATTTAGTAAGAGAATGCTTATGAAAACTCAGTCTAATCAGTTGAATGTTCTATTGCGTAGTGCTGTGTTGGCTGCGTTGCCCTTAGCTAGTGCTTGTACGGTAGCTACTCCATCTGTGCCGTCACCATCCACACCGCCAAAGCCTTCACTCCCTGCTGAGCCTTCCGCACCGCCAGATACAGAAAAAGATCGTTGTTTTGGCCCCCCAATACGAACACAGGAAACTTTAAGTATTAATCCATTGGTTAATAAGGTGAATGCGGACACCTCTTATGCGCGTTGTGTTAGTTTGTGTGAGCAAGCGGCACGAGCGAAGGTCAATCCACGACGAGGACGCAATTTTAATCCTAAACGTATTGAAAATTTTAAGGTGAGTTCTTGCAGTCTCAATCCAGAAGGAAATCAGTATCGCCTAAGTTGTGAAGCGACATTTAATACAAAACAGACTGTTTTCAAAGGTGGTCCAAAGTGCCCTGTGCCAGGTCGTATGCCTGCGGGATTACATGCTCACCAAGCTGAATCGCATACCGCTTTAGGGCACTATTTTGCTGAAATGACCGCAATGGAAAGTGCAGCAGTCACCGCTTTTCGTTATTTAGTACGTGAGTTACAAGCCTACCAAGCTCCTACAGATTTAATCCAAGCAGCAGAAGCCGCCATTAACGAAGAAATACAGCATGCGAAACTAGCCGGTTTACTCGCTAAAGCGCATGAAGCAGAAATCCCCACAGTTGTAGTAGATGATTTTCAGTTGCGTTCCCTGTTTGAAATCGCTTTAGAAAATGCGGTAGAGGGTTGTGTCCATGAAACCTTTGCAGCAGCTTGTGGTTTGTGGCAGCAGCAACGAGCAGAAGATGAGTTATTCCGCACAGTCATTGCCCATGTGACTGAAGATGAATGCCGCCACGCGCAATTATCATGGGCTATTCACGAATGGGTCATGCCACAATTAAGCACTGCCGAACAAGCACGTATTCGCCAAGCCCAAGTAGAAGCAGTGGAACAGTTAGGTCAAGGCTTCCAGCAAGCCTCACAGCCAGAGGACGTACAACGTGCTTTGGGTTTGCCAAATGCAGTGGAGTCGGAGCGATTAATGGTGGAATTGCGGCGAAGTGTTTGGAGTTAGGGCAAATCATCTGCTGTCAACCACTCTTTGTCATGACTGATATTTTTATCAGTCATGACTACACTGATCGGTGCTTGAAGAATAAGTTGATGAGTTGGATGTGGTCGTCAAATTCAAGCAGGTGATACTGTAACTGTAGTAAGGGTAGACTGCTCTGAAAGTACTTTTTTTCGCTAAAACCGCCGTATTCAGCTATCCTTTTCCCTAATACCACAAGCTTATCTGCACCCATGAAAGAAAAATACATCAACTTATTCACCGACTTTGGTTTTAAAAAAGTCTTTGGTGAGGAGGCCAGCAAAATCCACCTGATCAGCTTCCTCAATACGCTATTGCCCGCAAGACACCAAATCCGTGAATTACAGTTCAATCAAACTGAAAACCAAGGTGCATCGGTCTTAGACCGCAAAGCGATTTTTGACCTTAGTTGTGTCAGTGACAGCGGTGAGTATTTCATTGTCGAACTACAAAAAGCCAAACAGAATTTTTTCAAAGATCGCAGCGTGTTTTATGCCACCTTCCCGATTCAACAACAAGCTGAGCGCGGCGATTGGAACTTTAAACTGGCTGCTGTTTATACCATTGGTATTCTGGACTTTGTCTTTGACGAAGATGAGGGTCAACCGGAGGTTGTCCACCAAATACAACTGAAGAATCAGCACAATCAGGTGTTCTACGACAAACTGACCTTCATTTACCTGACCCTACCCCACTTCACAAAAACCCTAGATGAACTCACTACACAACAAGATAAATGGTTCTACCTATTCCGCCATTTGCATACCTTGGACGAAATTCCCCCGCGATTGCGTGAAAAAGTGTTCCTGAGTTTGTTTGAAAAAGCACAAATAGCGCGTTTTGAACCGCAGGAACGTTTGGCCTATGAGTCCAGCTTAAAATATTACCGTGACCTGAAAAATGTGATTGATACTGCACGGGATGAAGGGAGAGAGGAAGGCAGGCAGGAGGGTATGCAGGAAGGACAACACAATAAATCTTTAGAGATTGCCCGTAATCTATTGAGTATAGGCAATGTCATTACAGATGAGCAAATTGCTCAAATTACAGGCTTGTCGGCAGAAGAAATTAGCGGTTTGCGTTTATCAGCTCTATCTCAATCTGGAAGTTATTGATCGTGCCAAAACAAAAGAACAAAAGCTTATAGCCCTCGTATCTGCTAGTTAAAACGCCTTGACAAACCTAACAGGATTCCAAAACATTGGCTAAAAAGAAACCATTAGATAATCTGTTTGGAACAACAGACACTTCGACTCAACGTACAAAGTGTCTGCCTATGTCTGTCAGATTAAGTTTGAGCTACTAAACGACTGCACATCACGGGCTAAGATTCTTCAAGTCACGGCGTAGTATTTTGCCTACATTGCTTTTCGGTAGCTCTTTGACGAATACATATTGCTTGGGACGCTTATAGCCGGTCAGCTCTTGTTTACACCATGCTTTCAGCTCTTCTTTGCTTAGGCTTTCATCCTTTTTGACTATAAAGGCTTTGACGGCCTCACCTGAATTCTCATCGGAAATACCGACCACGCCCGCCTCTAGGACTTTGGGGTGTACAGTCAGTACATCTTCCACTTCATTTGGGTAAACATTGAAACCAGACACCAGAACCATGTCTTTGAGACGATCTACCAGTTTGACAAAACCTTTTTCATCAATAACAGCCACATCCCCAGTACGTAACCAACCCTCTTGATTCATAACCTTGTCGGTTTCATCTGGACGCTGCCAGTAGCCTTTCATAACCTGCGGACCACGTATCCATAATTCACCAGGTTCATGTAATGCTGTTTCTTTGCCGGTGTCCGGGTTCAGTGTCATGATTTCCGTTGAGGGAATGGGTAGGCCAATCATGCCATTGTAATCTTGCAGATAGCTTGGGTTAATACAAACAGCCGGTGAGGTTTCTGTTAAACCATAGGCTTCTAACAAGGTGACTCCAGTGACTTTTTTCCAGCGTTCTGCAACAGCCTTTTGTACGGCCATACCACCACCTAAGGTAATTTTCAGGCCGGAGAAGTCGACCTCTTCAAAGCCAGGTGAATTCAGGAGGGCATTGAACAAGGTATTGACGCCTGTAATAAAAGAAAATCGTTCTTTCTTTAGCTCCTTAATAAAGCCTGGAAAGTCACGTGGGTTGGTAATCAAGATATTTTTTGCGCCAATCTTAACGGCAAACAAAGCATTAGCCGTCAAAGCAAACACATGATACAGCGGCAAGGCGGTAATAAAGATTTCCTCACCTATTTGCAAGTTATGGTTGGTCCAGATTTCGGCTTGTAGCAGGTTACTGATCATATTGCGATGTGTGAGCATTGCACCTTTAGCTACACCTGTCGTACCGCCGGTATATTGTAAGTAAGCAACATCTTCATTTTGTAATATTGCATCTTGATAGACAGATTGAACACGCGCGCCACGTTGCAACGCTTGTTTGAAAGGAATTGCATTCGGCAGAGAAAAGGGGGGAACCATCCTTTTAATGTATTTCACCACCAAATTGACAATCATGCCTTTTAAGCCGCCCAGCATGTCACCAATACCTGTGATAATAACGTGCTCGACCGGTGTGTCGTCAATCACATCAGCTAAGGTATGAGCAAAATTTTCTAAAATAACAATGGCTTTTGTACCGGAATCTTGGAGTTGATGGCGTAGCTCACGATCGGTGTACAGCGGATTGGTATTGACTACAATCAAACCAGCACGCAGCGCAGCAAACATCGCAACTGGGTATTGCAGCAGATTAGGCATCATAATGGCGATGCGGTCGCCTTTTTGTAGTCCTAGGTCTTGATGCAGGAAAGCAGCAAATTGCCGTGTGAGTTCTCCCATTTCACGATAACTAATGCTTTTGTCCATATTGACGAAAGCTGCCTTGTCACTAAACTCATTGACACTTTGTATGAACAAATCCGGCAAGGAAGCGTAAATATCTGGATTGATCTCAGCCGGAATACGGGGTGGATAACTTTTTAACCAGATTTTTTCCATACAGTTTCTCCTCCAAATGATGATATAAGCTGTTATTGATTAAGTTATTACGGTTTTAAGCAAATAGTTTTTCAATTTTATGAGTTTACCTGATTATTCTCCCACAATCGCAGCGTTTTGGATAAGATTCTCTACTGAAGTTGCTTAGTTTTTGTTGCAGGGAGAGCGCAGGCTTTGGGAATACTTTCCAGCAACTGTCCGGGTGTATCGCCGAATATATCCGCCAGCAAAGTTTTGGAGGTAGCTGTAAGCGATGCTCGACTCAAAACACGTGGCGCAAATAGCATTTCCTGCACAAAAACTTGGTTTTCGTACAATATATCCTCTGGCGATGGGTTGAAGGCGCTATGTTGTGTGACGCGGGCTAAGCGTCCTAAATTAATGCCTCGGCCATCATCCAGAATCAACATGTGTGGGCAAAGCTGCTGATAAGGGTCGGGGCGCGGGAAATCAATCACAGCCAGTAATACATAAGCTTGGTCAGAGAGTTTCACACCTGCATTAATCTGCGTCATATTAATTTCTGCGAGGTAAACCGTTTGCCCTATCGCTTGGCGTAACAAGTCTAATTGTTGGTAATAAATAGGAGAAGGCCAGATGCTTTCTTTTTCAGGGGACGATTCTGCCACAACGAGTGCCTCTATGCTGATATGCTGGCAATAAGATGATTCAATTAATAGCAAGCCTGCCATGCTATTATACTGCTCTTTAACTCATGATAGGGTCTGTTATTGTAAGCGTTTATGAAACAGGATGCAGATGTACGTTTAAAGCAATTGACCCATTGGGTACACGGCTTTCCTGAGTGGCGTGAAGCGAATATTGAGGTTGCTTCCGTTGATGCTAGTTTCCGCCGTTATTTCCGTATTCGTCAACAAGGCCGCACAGCCATTGTGATGGATGCACCGCCGGAAAAAGAAAATAGCCAGCTCTTTGTAGCAATTGCCAGCTATCTGGAAGCTGCGGGTGTGTATGTGCCGCGCATTTGGAAGCAGAACCTGACCGCAGGTTTTTTATTGCTGGAAGATTTGGGCGATATACTCATTTATAGTCAATTAAAACCGTCCAATGCTGACCGTATTTATACGCAAGCTATGCACAGCTTGCTGCACATTCAACAGGCTGATACGCGCCAATTATCTTCTTATAGCGCTGCATTCTTGCGGCAAGAAATGGAGATGATGCCTGCTTGGTTTCTATACAAGCATTTAGGTTTGCAAGCCACAGCTATTCCAAACGCATTAATTGATAAAACGTTTAGCGCCTTGGTGGCTGCTGTTATAGAACAGCCACAAGTTTTTGTACATCGTGATTTTCATTCGCGCAATTTGATGTTGACGCCTGCGGGCAAGCTGGCTGTGATTGATTTTCAAGGTGCATTGCTGGGTGCTGTGACTTATGATTTAGTATCTTTATTGCGCGATTGTTATATCTATTGGCCACCGCAGCAAGTGAGCCAGTGGGTCAATCAATATCGTCAACAAGCTATTGCAGCAGGACAGTTAGCAGCAGATGTGGATGAAGCCACATTTCAACGTTGGTTTGATCTGACAGGCTTGCAGCGTCATATCAAGGTATTAGGTATTTTTGCGCGGCTTTATCATCGTGATGACAAGGCCGGCTATCTCAAAGATTTACCCTTGGTATTGAGTTATGTAATGAGCGTGGGGGCACAACATGCTGAAACGGCTGAGCTAGTGAGTTGGATGCAGTCTGTGGGCATTGCTGAACGCATTGGTTTGGTAGAGTTAGCCGCATGACGGCTCATACTGTTAGCAAAGCCATGATACTCGCGGCGGGTCACGGTACACGCATGCGTCCTCTGACAGACCACACGCCCAAGCCTTTGCTCAAAGTAGGTGGTAAATCCCTATTGGAATGGCATCTGGAAAAGCTGGCGCAGGCAGGTTTTCGGGAAGTGGTGATCAATATTGCTTGGTTAGGCTGGCAAATTCCTGAAGCTTTGGGCGATGGCTCGCGCTGGGGTTTGCAATTGCACTATTCGGATGAACAAAAAGAAGGCGCTTTGGAAACCGCAGGTGGTATCTTAAAAGCTTTGCCTTTATTAGATGATGCGCCTTTTTGGGTGGTGAATGGGGATGTTTGGTGCGATTATCCTTATCAGCCACTAAGTTTAGGTAAGGATGATTTGGCACACATTGTCCTAGTGGATAATCCACCACAACATCCACAAGGCGATTTTGTCTTGGAGCAGGGTAGAGTTCTCAGTGAGTATAAGACGGCTAGTAAGCTGACCTTTAGCGGTATAGGTTTGTATCGTCCAGCCTTATTTGCTGAATTGGCGTATGGTTCACATAAACTAGCTCCTTTATTGCGTCAAGCTATGCAGGCAAGACGAGTCAGTGGTGAGCATTATCGAGGGCAGTGGCAAGACATTGGCACACCGCAGCGTTTGCGAGAATGGGATGCGGTTTTACAAAAAAAGGGACGTTTTTCTTAAAACGTCCCCTACGTTATTGAAAAAGAACTGTGTAAGCTTCCGGTAAACCTTTACTCGTTTTCTACAGCTTCCTCTTCGTTAATCGTTGCAGTGCTTGTCTCCACTGCTGTTTCCACAGGTTCGGCAGCTTCAGTGGTTGCTTCCACAGGTTCAGCAGCTTCAGTGGTTGCTTCCACAGGTTCAGCAGCTTCAGTGGTTGCTTCCACAGGTTCAGCAGCTACTTCACTAGTGTTTGCGTTTGCACCATCTGGCAAATTTTTCACAATTTGCACCATAAAGCCTGCTGTATTGCCACGAATATCGGGCGCATACATCGCTTCACCGTGTGTGCCCGGGAAGTAGAAGTCGCCGAGGAAAGCAGCATTGAGTGGAATGATCAATTGCTTACTGTCAGTATTTTCCAAGTCAAAGTAACTTAATACTCGATCATCACGCACATCTTGATAATTCAAGTCCGCTTTGGCCGCATTGGCAGGTTCACCGATTTCCATACCTGAAGGCACAACACTGCTAAAGGCTAAATGCTTTAAGTCACGCCCACTTTCATTGTGCACAGTGATCTTGAGCACATAGTCTTCACCTTGTTCCAGCAACAAGGGTGATGAAGCAGGGGCTTGTGCGAAGTCCCAGACTACTTCGCCTGCACTGTCTTCCAGTATCGCTTGCACAGTCAAACCATTAGCAGTGGCGACTTCATCACCTACAGGAGCAATACCTCGTTGGGACACATTGGCATACAAGGTGTGTTGTGTGTCGTTGTGTAAGGCTAGCTTGAAGGTTTGATCACCAACGGCCAGCAGTTTTTCTAGCACGGATTGTCCACCCTTGAGAGCTGTGGCAGCACCATCATCTAGGCTTATTTTTACGGCGATGGGCTCGCCCTGATTTTGCAGGTAATGAGCTACTGCCATCAATGACCAAGCAATATCATGTGTATTAAAACGATAGCCTTGATCATCTTTACCCAGTTCCTCCGCGATCTGCTTTACCAAAAGCTCCGCATCTTGTGGCTTTTCCAGTGCCATAATGCTTTGCAGTTGTATACCTAGTATGCCCAAGCGATTGCTAAAGCTTATATCAGGATTGGGAGCAATGGTTTGGGTAGCAACCAAGCCGCGCGTAGTGTCTGCTGCTGCTTGTGCTTGACCAGCGTGTTGATAAGCTGCTGCGAGTAGCCAGCGTGCTTGCGGATTAGCACGACCAGATTCACGCAAACGGTTCATTGCACCTAATTGGGGTTTACCAGCCAAGGCCAATACATACAAACGGTATGCTTGGATTTGGCTCAGATCACCCTGCTGCATAGCCGCTGTCCATTGCTGTGCTTGATTGTATTGATACGCTAGCCAGCCAGACAATAATGAAATGGGTACATTATAGCCTTGCTTTTGAGCTTCCAGCAGGAAGTGGCCGGCGTAAATACTGGCCCATTCATTGGCTTCATTAGAACCTGGCCAATACATTAGATCGCCACTAGCAGCTTGGAAAGCATTCAGCTTTTGAATGGCTGCTTTGACATGCTTTTCGACTTTTTGCTGGCGTTCTGTATCCAATTGCATCAGCTTAGGCAAATACAACTGTGGGAAAACGGTTGAAGTCGTTTGTTCCAGACAACCATGCGGGTAATTCAGCAGGTAATCTAGGCGCTGTTCTAGTTTCAGATTAGGTAGCGCTGCAAGTTCCAAGGTAGTTTGATTACTACCTGCCAAGCCGTAGGGTTGTATCTGCTGTGACCAGTCGCCATTGGCTGGAATCTCTGCACTAAGGGTGCGTACACTCGGCAGATTAGGTGGCTGAATGGCTATATCTACTGCGTGGCTACTGCTCAAATCACCGCTGCTAGCGGTAAAGCGTAATTTACCCTGCATCGCTTGCGCGCCGGCTTGTATGGCTAGTGTTGCCAGCTTTTCACCAGGGGCTGTGAAATCTAGTGTTATCGGTGCGCCTACCTTGGCAAAAGCAGCATTAGCTTCCGCCTGTATTTCTACCTGTTTGACTTCATCTGAACCGACAAAGACGGTCAAAGGCACTGCTACCGATTCATTTGTCTTTAGGGTACGTGGTAGGGAAGACAGCAGCATGAGGGGCTTGCGTACAAAGACCGATTGTTCCGCTTTGCCATAGGCATTATCTTCGGCGGCAACGACCATAATGCGTACTGCACCCAGATAAGTCGGTAGCTCTACGGTATGTTCACGGCTTTGTCCTGCTTCCAAATGGAAAGCACCAAGGAAACGTACAACTGGTGGGAAGCGTTTGGGCTTATTGGCGTCGTCGTCAATCTGTACTTCATCGCCACCACCCAGTGCCAACATGCGTTCCAATTTACCACCATACGCACCAATAACATCATCAAATAAATCCCAGGTTTTGATACCCAAAGCTTCCTTGCGGTACAGTGCAGCGTGTAAATCAGGTGTTTTAAAGCGTGTCAGCCCCAGCAGACCTTCATCTACCACAGCAACGGTATAATTCATGGCTTTGCCAGACTGTTCACTGACCGTAAATATTTGCTGGCCTTCGGGTTGCCATTCTTCTGGCGCATTAATCACTGGATTAAGTCGTGTTGCTGGATTCTCTACTTTGAGCGGAATAATACCGTAGAGACGAATCGGACGGTCATTTTGCTTGCCTTGATGCGGCTGAATCAGCGTAATACTGACATAAACATTGGGTGTCATTGCCGCTGTAATTGGAATTTCGGTTTGAGTACGCTCTTCACCCAGATTAATCCAACGGTACTCTAAAATGCGACTGCTGGTTTCCAAAGTCATGAGCGCACGACCAGCCGGTGCTTCAGGTAATTGAATCTGCGCGGTTTCGCCGACTTGATAGCTTTCTTTGTCGCTGCTAAAGCGTAGCATGCTAGCAGCGCCGCTGCCTTCTTCTTGCGCGCGCCCAGCCCAACCCGGCCAATCAATATAAACCGTTTTGCCAGTACAATGCTTGCCTTGCAGGTCACAAGCACGCACAAAATAGCGTCCCCAGTCAGGGTATTTGATTTGGAACTGCCAAGTACCCCGCCCATTCTCGGTGCTGATAATAGCTTGTTGTAGCTGACTGCTGTGATCGGCATCAGCGTATTCGGCTAATGAGTCAGGGGTTTTATCCCACCACCATTTCCAGTCGATTTTATACAATGTCACCTCGACTTGGGGTAGGGAAACTTCTTGACCTTCAGCATTCAAGCTGGCAATTTCAACCGTATGATCTACATCGGTCAGCAGCATGCCGCGTTCAGCATCGCCTTTGGGCAATTTGATGCCAACATAGTTTTCAAAGGGATAATAATCAATCGATTGTTTGGCGGTACTAAAGCCACCACCCTCTTCATATACGCGACTGGTAAACCAAGCGCTGAGTATGCCAGGTGCAGGCTGTTGGGGTTGGAAGTTTTTCTGGAAGCGTAAATAGCCTTCAGCATCCAAGCGCCCCTCGACTAATTGTTGTGCCTCACTATCTAGTGAGCGTGCTGGATCGTCGAAGACATAATCATTCAGGCGACCAAACTTAGTGGTCTTTTCACGCAAACGCACAATCACATCGGCTTTCAGGTGACTGGCGGTACCACCGTGTAGCCACTGTCCAAACAGGCTTGCTTCAGGCAAATCTTTATAGCCATACAGCGCTGGTACGCCATAATCTAACTCGACTTTTAAACGATTAGGGCGCACCGTTTCAATCTTGATAGTTTTATTGAAAGTGTTGCCACCTAAACGGGCTTTTACCAACCAATCGCCGGTGGGATCATTCTCATCGGTGTTTAGCGTAAAGGTATAGAAAGGGCCAACGGGGTCTTTATTGGTAATAACTTGTTTGACCTTGCCAGTGGGGTCAATCAGTTGCAAGGTAACAGGGTGTTTTTCTGGTAAGGTATTCGCACGATCCTGTAAAACAAAGCTCATGTAAATGTTATCACCAGGCCGCCAAACGCCACGTTCGCCGTATAAATAGCCTTTTAAGCCTTGTTGCACAGTTTCACCCCCGACATCGAATTGGCTAATGGCTAGGGCGGCATTCGCATTTAGCTTGAGATAGCCTATATCGCCATCTTTGCGAGCAATGAGCAGAAAAGGCGTAGCCTTGTCTAAATTGAGGCTGGCGAAGCCCCTGGCATCTGTCGTGGTTTTGGCTAAAATTTGTCCTTGGAAGTTTTGAATTTCTAGTGCAGTGCTGTCCAGCGGTTGCGCGCTACGCAAATCTGTCACAATCACATTCACTCTGCCATTAGTCTCCCGCTTTGCAAGTAAGCCGATATTGCTGGCAATGAAATTATGAGTGCTGGTTACTTTATTACTTTGATAGTAGTAGTAATTATCGTTGCAGGGATTTTCGCGTTGTTCCCAATCGTACTCAAAATTCAAATCATCAGAGCTAGAGGTATTGGCGTAGTAATCTGATATGCCATCCCAGCCGCTTGCTTCACGTGTGTCAGTATCTTCATAGTTTTGTAAAGTGGACTCGTTAATTTTTTGGGGCTTAGGTGTATCCGCCGGGCAGGTGTAAGTAGAGTGGCGACGGTCTACAGCGAGCTCTAAACGGTATAAAGTACCTGGCTTGGTTTTAAGTAATTGCGAGGCATCCAGTGTATAGCGATTCCATTGATTGGGATTAGCGCTATTGAGTGGAATCGTTTTGCGCCATAAATAACGACCAACTCGTTCGGTTTCGTAATCACCATTTAAGGTATTGACTTGCAGGAATTGCTGAAGATTATCGGGGTAGATTTCAAATGCAGTAACTTGTACCGCATTGACGGCTTGTGCCTCAAAAGGAATTTCAAGGTATTGACCGTCAGGCAGTATGCTGCCGCGTCCGACAAAACGGATTTCTGGTTTGGGGGCTTCTAGCTGAATTTTTTGTTCAAAATGTTCGGGCAGTTTGCCTAAGCGTTCATTATCAGCACGCACACCCGCACTAATAACGAGTGTATGCGTACCCGCTTGAATGTCATCACTTGGATAAACTAGCAGACGATTGCCAACGATTTGAGTACGTATTTTGTTAGTGCCTAATTGTACTAATCCGGTTATGTCCTGGCGGTGATCCAAGGGATCGGAAAAAGTAATGGCAATATACGGTTTGCTGTTTTCGTTGGAGCGTTCAGTTTGGATGCGCGTGACACGGAAGGTCTCTTGACTGGGGACAGGTAGTTCCATTTTGCCAGTGCTATTGATGCCTTTGGCATTAATAATGCTGCCATTCCAGCTTAAAACCAAGTCAGTTGCAAAAGTTTCACGCGGGATATTAGTAATGCTGAAACGATGTTCAGTACCTGTCAGATTGTGTTCCCAAGTCAGTGGCAGATTTTGTTGCTGTACCTTCGCCATGAGTACTTTGGCAATGGCATCCGCTGCGGCGTAGTCAGAGGTATATAGCGTACCTTGTAGCTGCATAGCCTGCGTGCTGTCGGCTTGAGGGGATAAGCCTTGGGTTTTAACTTCTATTTCCATATTGGGCGTTTGGAAGGGGAAGCTCAATGTGCCCGTATCGGCTGGAATATTCAGTAAACCTTGTGGATTTAAAGTCAGAGTATAGCTTTGGCCTGAAGCTAGCGGTTCATCTGGTTCAAAGACTAATTGGTGGCTTGAGTCTACTCTGGTTTTGCCGCTAATAGCGCCCTTCAGGCTTAATACATTTTCCAGCGTGCTGTTCACTTGTTCAGTTGGCACGATGGCTCGGCGGAAGGTCAGTATCAGTGGGGTATTACGCCCGACTTGTCCTTTAGGGAATTGACTAAGTAATTCACTTAGTTGCAGTGCTTTTTGCTGGGTTGTTACCTTAGCATTGAGCTTATTGGATGACTGAGCGGCTAGGTTACTGCCTGAGATAGCAGCCAGATTGCTGCTAATGGTGACGGATTTATCTGATCCGCAGCCGCTGATTAGTCCGCCTAGCACTATCAGTGTAGTGGCTAACAAGCGCGTCCAGTGCGACTTTGTTCTTGGTGTATGCATAATTGCATCCCCCGCGTATGGTGGTAATAATGGTTTTACAATGATGTTCTCATTCTAAACAAGTCTAGTCTATGGTAATGCAGTTGTGGGGTAATGGGTGCAGAGAATTTTGGCTTGTGTTTCTGCGATGGCTTCATCTGACAGAATAACAGCATGACCTAATTGTAAGGCATAAAAATATTGTTTTGCCAATGTTTCCAGTTCGGTTGCCAACCACATAGCTTTTTCGAGGCTATGGCCTACGCTCCTGTAGCTCGGGCAGAAAAAATTCACTGACCAGAAACGGTTTGTCCGCGCCAGTGAATAGCGTTTTGCGTCCGCATAGTGGCTCTGATAACTCCATAGCATGGTGTAAGTTTTGGAATAGGCGAGCTGTTATAGGCAAACTGGCATAGTGCATATTGGCGCGTTGCAAGATGGGCTCGGAGAATATCCACTGTCCCAGTGGGCGGTTACCTAATTCGCGCAATGCTTCATAAGAGCCGTGGAGTGCCACTTCCGGTAGCAATGAGCAGGCAAAGACTAAAGGTGTTTCTCCATCACACAGTAGTACTTCACGATGCAATAGTGCATGACCGGCTTCAATATGCAGTTCTTTTTCAGTAAAAGCAGGGGCTGCAATGAATTGATGAATCAGTACTTTGACCTGCAAGTCATGTTGACAGACTTGGCGTATTTTTTGAGTCAATGAGCCTTGATCTTGTAACCATTGAGCTTGCCAAGCGGTTAACAGGGAAGAGGAGGTCAATGGCTTCCAATCGGCAGAAAATAAGATATCCATAATGTGCTTGTAATAGACAGTTCGGCGATTTGAGGAACTGCATCATAACCGATTTGATCCCCCCTTTACGGTTTTGGATTGATTTGATCTTGGTTTAAGTTTGGTTTAACTGGGTGTATTTGGATTTTATTCGGTTCATCTGATTTTCACCGCCACCTGTTTATCATTAACCTGTTTAATCAATAAAAAATTGTTAATAGCGTTATGGATCCACTGCTTCGCAGTGAATTATCACGATAGCCAATTTTCCCATCGGGGTGAATGAAGGATAAAAATACATGAAAAATACACATTTGCTTCTCTCGGTAATTTTTCTGCTTGGCATGCTAAGCGCATGCAGCGATAGTAGTAGCACGACAGGACCTTGTATTGGTTCAGGATGTCCGGGGGCTAATACAGCACCTAGCGACGGCACGGGTAATCATGCGCCAGTAGCCAATGCCGGACAGGATCAGTCTGTTACAAAAGGTTCAACCGTTACACTAAGTTGTTCAGGCAGTTCGGATGCTGATGGTGATACGTTATCTTATAGCTGGGGCATTTTAGGCATGCCTAAAGGCAGCCAAGCAAGTTTGCAGAATCCGACGAGTTGTAGTCCCAGTTTTGTCGCGGATATTAAAGGTCATTTTGTGCTGACATTGTTGGTGAGCGATGGCAAATTGACTCACTCAGATACGGTTACGGTTCGGGTGGGCAGTGGCTCTAGTGCTAATCAAGCGCCTCAAGCCAAAGCAGGGGCGGATAAGCATGTTTTGCTTTCTGAGGTGATTACTTTAGATGGCAGTGCTAGTACAGATGCAGACAATGATCCATTGACCTATGCTTGGACTTTATCTGCTGTGCCTGAAGGTAGTCGTGCAAGCTTGACAGATGCAAACACAGCCAAGCCTAAACTGACACCTGATGTAGAAGGTGAGTATGTCGTTGTCTTGCAGGTCAATGATGGCAAAGTGGATAGTGCACCAGCCAAAGTAGTCATTACTGCACATAGGGCTTTGACTCGCCTGGGCTATGATGTGATTGACGCTGAATACAGTGATGCTTTGGATCGCTTAATTATGGTGTCAGCTTCACCCAATCGTCTACATATTTACAATCCTGAAGTAGGTACTGAGCAAACGGTTGACTTGAGTGCTATACCAACTAGTGTTTCCGTTAGTCCTAACGGTAAATATGCTGCTGTCGGCCATAATCAATCTATTTCCTATGTTAATTTGAGTGCTGCAACTTTGGATAAAACACTGAATGTTGCGACAGATGTCGGTGATATTGTGCTGGCGGGTAATGGTTATGTGCATGCTTTCCCCAAAGAGGCTGAGGAGGGTGCTATTGTGCGCATTCATTCCGTTAGTATTGCCACGGGAACAGACACTGAACATAGTGGTATTACCGCTATTTCAGGTGGGATACGAGCTGTTTTGCACCCCAGTGGTGAGTCTATGTATGGTGTCAGAACCAGCCAGTATTTGACCGAAGCTTTGGAAAAATACACGATTAGCAGTGGGGTTGCCGCTTATGCTTATGACTCCATTTACAATGGCGAACCCCCTTTGTGTGGTAATTTGTGGCTGACTCAAGATGGTGCTGACATTTTTACGGCCTGTGGCGATGTGTTTAGAACGGGAACTACGCAGCAAAACGACATGATCCAGCGGACGACTTTGGGGCAATTAACGCGGATACGCTACCTGGATGATCATAAGGGTAAGAAATTACTGGCTGTGATTCCGGGGGCGTTGAGCAGCAATGGTAATACTGATGCAGTATTGCAATATTATAATAGTATTGATTTGTCGCTCATCGTCGCTTTACCTTTACCGCAATTTGTTGAACAGAACCAAGTTTATACGGGACATGGTCGCTATGTGTTCTTCAAGCAGTCTGGTGATGTGGTTCATATTATTCTGCAAGCGGATGCTTCTGCTGGGATTGAGAATGATTACAGTGTAATTACTTATCGGACACCCAGCGAATAATTCCGTTATTGCTTGGTTTTCATGTTTTTCTACCAGCCCTAGTGAGCTAGTCTTGCTGGGGTCTTTTTTTAGGTGCTCAAATGATTAGCAAGTTTTGAACTGAGTAGTTTAATATTAGGTCAATGTTGTTGAGGGTTTTTGGTATAACGTGAGGGTGTCATCACATGAAAAGTTTACGCATGTTTTCTATGAGTTTGTTGCTTTTGTCTGCTTGTTTGGCAAGCGATGTTGTGTCTGCGGATCAGTGCCAACTGATTCCAAGCGAACAAATGAGTAAAGCCTTGGATCATATTAAACCGAATAGCCAATATGTTCGCTTCTGTGAACCCTGTGGCGATAAAAACTTCTATCAGCAGTCGGTTCAAACGGTTGAGTCATTACGAGTGAGTCAGGAAGCATTTGATGACGAGGTTTTGTGGGAGTTATTTCTGAATGATCGTAGTATCGACTTGGCTTATATTTTTGTGCGTACGGCTGAAGGTTCATTCTTGAATCTGTCCAAGCTGGCAGATTGTCCATCCAGCGATGTGTCGATGGGATTCCCGGTGGAAGAGTAGTGATTAGTAACGCAGCACGGTATGGCAAGTCTGGTGTTATCGACTTTTGTGCGGCTTGTGCAGCTTATTTGGGTTCGTGGCTGGATTTTTCTAATAAATCAAAAAGCGATTGAAGTAATATGCGGTCGGCCGGATCAGTTAATGCATATTCTGCTGCATATAAAATTTTTTCAGCATGTTGATGAATTGTGAGGTGTTTAAATCCATGTACAGCGGCCAAACGGTGTTGTTCAGTATTTGGTACGGTAGCACGCTCCGTTAAGGTTTGATCTAAAATCAAGCCTTTTAATAAAGCGAATAAGGCGGCATAGCGTGAGAAGTCACTACAGGCATCAAAAGCTTTAAACTCAATCCGTCCAGCTTCGGCAGGATGGCGTGGGGCTTTAGTTAATGTTGGAATAGTATCTAATAAGTGGTCAGGATCGGGCAGGAATACCAGAACAGCAGGTCTAGCCCCCGTGCGATGCCAAGTACGGATCGATTGTATCTCACCTAAGTGTGCATCGTGCCAAGGAGTATCTGCGAAGCTAAAAGGCACAATAAAAGGGCTTATTGCAGTAAGCTTACAGGCTATATCAACGAGTGCTTCGCTATCTAAACCTAGACAGGAAATGTTTAAATCAGGGCCATAACTTAACATGGGAATATGTGCAGTTTCATATTCCTCAGGGAAGTCTCCGCTGCGCTCCGCGATTTCAAAGGCATTTAAAGGGGGATCAGGTATAAATAAAGTTTGTACGGGGTTATAGCTTGTGGGGTAGACTTGGTAACCGGCTTGATTAGCTAGTGTGACAAGCTGATTAAAACTGGTTTGTAGTTCATTTATAGCATCTGCAATAGTAGGCTGGATAGTGGTACGTATTTCAATGCCTTTAGGTAGGCAAGTAATAAGCTTGCCGTCTTCACTAAAGCGTTCATAACCTTCGATATACCAGCGTTTCAGCCGAATCCCTGCATCACCCCGCCGCAATTGCTGAGCATCGCTTGCATAGCCAGGTAGGGCGTCGATGATTTTCTGAAAGTCCTCAAACCGTGTATTCGAGAAGTCGGCAAATTCACCATGGCTATTTTGGAATGCTAACTCGTGCTCAATGCCAAAGCGAAAGTCTTGATCATGGCACTTCATGTTTTAGCTTTAATCATTGATGCTTAACCACTTACGCCATGTGTTACGTTCCCCCCGTTTTTGCGCAAGATGTCCCGCATGTACTTCTGATGAATCATCGATCTTTTTAGGGAACATAAAAACAGCAGCTAAAAGCTTCTCTGACGTGGGGATACGGCATAATTCAAAGCATTCACGACTCTTTAAAGCACCGCCACTAGACCAATAGGTCTGGATTTCCCTGGCTTCACCGGCTAATAGCAGGTTTTGTACAGCGGCAGCCGCAGCCGCTAAATGCTCTTCATTTTTGTGCTGAAGCTTGTTATTTACTAATTTACTTTCAGGTTCAGGTAACCAAGTGACTAAGGCTAAAGCTCCCGCCGCTGCGAGCATTCGAATAATAGAAGCGTCTTTTGTTAGATTAGCAATGGATTTATCCAGCAAGTAATGGGCGAGTTTTAAACAAGTTGCTTGATCCAATACATAAAAACGCCAAGGCACAATCGAATTCATATCTTGCTGGCGGTGGCTTTCGTGCGAGGGATAATGGAATGGTGCCCACCCAGCCATGCGCACGGATTCTTCTACTTTCTCTTTGAAATCATCAGGGATGTCAGCTACCTGATCTAAAGAGCCTAATACCTTATACGTGCGGCGATTTTTGATTACGCTGTCGACAGCTAAACGTAAGTTCAGATCATTTGGATTAAAAACTGTTTGTAAGATAGCCACACTCTAGTCCTAGTCTCATATGGATAAAATTAGAATATCATTAATGATAATTGTTATCACTTGGGGCTGCAAATCTGAAGTGATTGATCTGTAATTACAAGTTTGCTTTGTAAGACAACTGATGTAGCAGCTTAACGATGATATGTTTAGCAATCACCATCTTTTTGGGATCGTTTTGCTGAAAAAGACCGTTGAAACCTTATTTGCATGGGCTGATCTCACTAAAAGTATCAATGCCAAGCCCAAGGTTTTACTCTAAAATCGGCCTATGTCTGACAAACCCTTTATCCATTCCTCTGATTGCCGGCAAATGTTGCTGAATTTCGCCCATCAACGGGGTGATAAAGGTGCTGCCTTGCTGAATACTTTGCAGCGTTATATCCGGTATTGTGCTTATAAATCACATAGCCTAAATCCTGAAGATCAGCAGGAAGTATTACAGGAAGTTTGTATTAAGCTACTGCGTCAACATCAGTCACCGATAGAAAATTGTAGTGCCTGGTTGTTTACCCTTGTGCGTAATGAATACATTGACTTGTTACGTAAACAAAAGCGTTTGCGGCGTTTGCTCAGTGCGGATAACACAGGTATGTTGCGGGAGGTGGAACAATTGCCAGCACCTGCGCGCGTGGATTATTGGTATCAGGAAACAGATTGCCTTGAGTGTATTTTTGACCATATTGAACAGCAGCCCACAGGGGCACAAGACATTGAAATCTATACCCAATATGCTTTGGGACAGACGAATACAGCCATCGCAGCCATGACAGGGCGCACAGCAGGTGCGATTGCGAAACGTCTTTCTTTGTTACGGCAAAAATTGCACCAATTACGCGAGGCTTTATGTTAGGCGAAAGCGATGACAGATAAGAATGATGATCCCTTAAACGCTGATGAAGGCGCCTGGCAGGAGGTTTTTTCCGGTAAACGCCTCCCCAGGCCAGAGAGTCCTGAAGAGCAGGCTGCTGACCAGGCACGCCAGGTTTTATTGTGGCGTAAG